>ODAI012405658.1_pt1 | contig 24631 bp, 14 predicted proteins | sample 1539321 | NCBI WGS metagenome assembly ODAI01 (sample SAMN02144231, study PRJEB22623) | gut metagenome | biome: sheep rumen | host: Ovis aries | place: New Zealand
TGCATGCCAAACAGGTATGTATGAGTACGCATCATGTTTCGCAGAAACGGCTTTGCGTAAGTCAAACGGTGGTGCCATTGGTGTGACTGCCAATTCCCAGTATGGTTGGATTCCTACATGTACTTATCGTTCCGAGGACTTGATGAAGTGCATTTTCCAAGATAAGGAAACCAATGTGGGTAAGGCTATGCACGCTAACTGGTTCAAGTCGTTGTCTAATGGATCTGACTATCCGTATAAGGCGCATATCTGCCTGAGTGCCCATTTGTTTGGCGACCCAAGCCTTTGCATTTATACGCAAGAGCCTATTTGCTTCAGTCCTACTATCACAAAGAGTGGAACTTCTGTTAGGGTCAGAACAAACGGCGTGGCCGACTGCAAAATCACACTGACCAGCCTGACTAATCCAGGCGACGCTTCACGTATGAAGGTTATGGTTGGCGACGACGTGACCTTCTCTGGCATCAACTATCCGTATGTGGTTACTATTCAGAAAAATAACTATGCCCCTTATGTTGGAAGTGCTACGAATGTGTACATCCAGAACTACACTTTCGCGAGTGCGACAGAGGTCGCTGGTACAAATATCTATGCGGGCTCGAATGTGTCTACTAACCCTATTATTGGCTCTTCGTCAACTGGTTCTGTAGTAGTGAATGCCGGCCCAGTCTCTTTCAAGGCGGCTAACAAGGTTATCTTAAAACCTGGATTCATATCTAAGCCTGGCGTGCCTTTTATTGCCTATATTGAAGACTGTATGCATGGTGGTGCTGTTCGTAACAGTGCTCTGCGCTCTTCTTCTGTGATTAGTGATTATTTGTATTTGCCAGATTCTGAGGAAGACTTGTATAACAACGACGATGAGAAGAATGCCTTCGTTATCTCGCCAAATCCTACAACTGGTCGTTTTAGTGTCGACCTGGGCGAACTGTCGGGTAGTGTTTGGTTATACGATACCCAAGGTAGGGTGCTTGGTGTATACAATGCTGCAGAGGGTGTTGCCGAGTGTGACCTTTCCGATAAACCTGCCGGCATTTACATCATAGAAGTAAGAACACCTGATTTCGTTGTAAACAAGAAGGTTGTTAAGCAATAGTAAGTATTGATCCAAACCCTTTATCGGGTGTGATTTCACAGTTGATATAAAGGTTATGTCCGACACCGCTGGTGGCTTATATGCTGCCGGCGGTGTCTTTTTTTATTCGTCTTCTATATTGCTTCCCGCTTCTTTCGAAGGGTAGTAGAGCAGGTCGATTCCGTCGCAGAAGTTGAAGGTTTTCGATAGCCCGATGCGGTGCACAGGCATATATTGCTGGATGAACTGGCCTTTGAATATAAAGCCGTCGACTGTCGCCTCGCCTTTGCGGACGTCTGCCTTTGTCGCAAATTCTTTCGACAGGTCGTTATATTTCGGCTCGCGTACCTCTAGCTTGCCCGATAGCCTTCTCGACACATATTCCTTGTCGGTGTTGATAAAGCCCGACAGGCGGATAACCATACATTCCCTGCCGTCGAGCGAGAGCGCCAACAGCGTTGAACCGTCTTTGCCCTGACCCGCAAACACAATACTCGTACGTCTGGCGTGCTGACAGTATTGGCGGAAGAAGGTGCATACGTTGAACATCAGCTGCTGGTAGTTGTAGACGCTGTTGCCGTATTGGTTCTTCTCGTAAATGGAGTATGAAAAGGTGAGGTTCCGCGTTATGACGCGCATCTGGGGCGAAAGCTCCGCAAACTGCAATATGCGGTTGTTACATTGGATGTCTTTTCCCAACTTATTCCAGTACTGACTTATCTTGTCCAGGTTTTTAGGTGTGGAGTCGGCAGCATACTGCTCAGTGAGCGACACCAAGTCGTTCAATGCGCTACTTATCGGCTCGACCAGCCTTTTCTGACTTTCGGGAGGGGTGAAGTCTCCGTCGATTATGATAGTTTTATTTGACATAGACTGTGTTTTTATGGTTAGTGCTTGCCATGCACTATCGCATAAGATTTTGATATATTTGTGTTTGTCCTCGAGAGTAATTTACAAATATAGTATATTGCAATAAAGAAACAATCGAATGTGTTATGGTTTTCGCTTCTTACGGACCATAAAATTATAAAAAATAAATTATGAATGAAAAAACAAATACATTTTTGATGATATATGCTTATCTTTGTTTAAGTAAATGTTGTTGTTCTTGAATTTGTTTTTGAATTCATGAGGTTTGTCTTGGCATTGTTTTTGTATAATGCTCCACTAGACTCAAAGTGGTATTTGACCGTTTGCTTTCAGAATATTAAAATATGTTTTAGTGCTCTTTGGCGATATTGGGACACCAGAGGGTATCTTAGATTTTCCTAATGCCCCCGATCAATAGGCAGACAGAATAACCTTATTCTGGTGTCTATTGATTTTTTTATTACTTCCCTTGTCCCGGTATTGTATGCCGGTTTTTACAATTTAGTGAAAAAATGGTGTTCTTACTATCGATTTAATGCAAAATCTGTGCCTTTGTTGCAGATTTTTCACCCCGGTAGGGCAATGACGATTATTGGGCGGTGATTTGAAGTGTTTAAATTTCATATTTCCGCAAAAATTTCCGAAATTTGCACGATTTTAGGTATTAATAGACTTATGCAAAATTACAAACCACTCAATTTGGTTCTCGAGGATGGAACCGAATTTAAAGGCTACTCTTTTGGTTACGACGCTCCGGTTGCCGGCGAAGTTGTTTTCAACACCGCAATGGTGGGCTATCCCGAAAGTTTGACTGACCCTTCTTATTCCGGTCAGTTGCTTACAATTACATTTCCTTTGGTTGGTAACTATGGTGTTCCTGCCGATGAACTCGACGAGAACGGTTTGTCTAAATATTTTGAATCGGAAAAAATTCAGGTCGCTGGCTTGATTGTTTCCGATTTTTCTTTTGAATACAGCCACTGTGAGGCCGTCCGCGACCTTGGCGACTGGCTCAAATCGCAGAAGATTCCAGCCATTACTGGTGTCGATACCCGCGAACTGACCCGCATCGTCCGCGAGAAGGGTACTATGATGGGTAAACTGGTCTTCCCGGGCGAGGATATTCCTTTCGTTAACCCCGACGATGAAAACCAGGTGGCTAAAGTCAGCTGCAAAGAGGTCGTTACTTACGGTCATGGTAAGCACAAGGTCGTTTTGGTCGACTGCGGTGTGAAGAACAACATCATCCGCTGCCTGCTCCGCCGCGACACTACGGTTACCCGTGTGCCTTGGGATTACGACTTCACCGGGCTCGAATACGAGGGCTTGTTTATCTCTAACGGCCCAGGCGACCCTAATTATTGTGACGCTACTGTTGCCAACATCCGCAAGTCGATGGAACTGAAACCCGAGACGCCGATTTTCGGTATATGTATGGGTAACCAACTCCTCTCGAAAGCGGGTGGCGCTAAAGTGAATAAGTTGAAGTACGGACACCGTGGACACAACCAGCCTGTGCAGTTGGTTGGCACTACCACTGCGTTCATCACTTCACAGAACCATGGCTTTGCTGTCGATACCACCACTCTTGGTGCCGATTGGGAGCCTTTGTTCGAAAATATGAACGATGGTACTAACGAGGGTATCCAGCACAAAACCAAGCCTTACTTCTCGGCACAGTTCCATCCGGAAGCCGCTTCTGGCCCTACCGATACCGAATTCTTCTTCGACGAGTTCGTAAAGGTGATGGACAAGCCCGGCTACCGTCCGTTCTCCGATGTGCGCCGTAACGCGTTCCAAGGCCGCAAGCAGTACAAGAAGGTGCTCTTGCTCGGTTCGGGTGCGTTGAAGATTGGTGAGGCCGGCGAGTTCGACTACTCTGGCTCTCAGGCGCTGAAGGCAATGAAGGAAGAAGGCATCAGCACTGTCCTTATCAACCCTAACATCGCAACTGTACAGACTTCCGAAGGTGTTGCCGACAAGGTTTACTTCCTGCCGGTTACCCCTGATTTCGTTGAGAAGGTCATCGAAAAGGAACGCCCAGACGGCATCTTCCTTTCTTTCGGTGGACAGACCGCGTTGAACTGTGGTGTGGCGCTTTACCGCAACAAGGTGCTCGAAAAGTACAACGTACAGGTTTTGGGTACACCGGTTCAGGCAATTATCGATACCGAAGACCGTGAAATCTTCAACGAGCGTCTTTCTGAAATCAATGTCAACTATATAAAGAGTGAGGCTGTTACCGACCTCGAGGGTGCTGTTTCCGCTGCCCACAAGCTGGGCTATCCGGTCATCGTCCGCGCGGCTTATGCACTGGGTGGCCTCGGTTCCGGTTTCTGCGACGACGACGAGCAGTTGAAGGAACTGGTTGAAAAAGCGTTCACCTATTCTCCTCAGGTCTTGGTCGAGAAGTCGCTCAAGGGCTGGAAGGAAATCGAGTACGAGGTGGTGCGCGACAAGTACGACAACTGTATCACCGTTTGTAACATGGAGAACTTCGACCCGCTCGGCATCCATACCGGCGAGTCTATCGTTGTGGCTCCTTCGCAAACCCTTACCAACCACGACTTCCACCGTCTGCGCGAATTGGCTATCCGCATCATCCGTCACATCGGCATTGTGGGTGAGTGTAACGTGCAGTACGCATACGACCCTAACAGCGACGACTACCGCGTCATTGAGGTGAATGCCCGTCTGAGCCGTTCGTCAGCTTTGGCGTCGAAGGCTACGGGTTATCCGTTGGCGTTTGTTGCTGCCAAACTGGGTATGGGCTACGGCCTTCCTGAGTTGAAGAACTCGGTTACCAAGGTAACTTCTGCGTTCTTCGAGCCTGCACTCGACTACGTGGTCTGCAAGATCCCTCGTTGGGACCTTGGCAAGTTCCAGGGCGTTTCCCGCTTGTTGGGCTCTTCTATGAAGTCGGTCGGCGAGGTTATGGCTATTGGCCGCAATTTCGAAGAGGCTATCCAGAAGGGTCTCCGTATGATTGGTCAGGGTATGCACGGTTTCGTGGCTAACAAGCACCTGCATACCGACGAACTCGAAAAAGCCCTCTCACAACCTACCGACAAGCGTATCTTCTTCATCGCGCAGGCTTTGCACGAGGGATACTCTGTTGAGAAAATACACGAACTGACCAAGATCGATAATTGGTTCTTGCTCAAACTCGAAAATATCATCAAGCACGAGGCGGCTCTTGCACAATACAACAAGTTGGAAGAGGTGCCCGACGCTTTCTTGCGTGAAATCAAGACGCTCGGTTTCTCAGACTTCCAGGTGGCTCGTCTGGTGACCAAATGTCCCGACAACGACCTCGACGATGTTGTGCTTGAAGTCCGCAAATACCGTAAGTCGCGTGGCATTGTGCCATGCGTCAAGCAGATCGACACGCTGGCTGCCGAATATCCGGCCCAGACCAACTACCTCTATGTCACCTACGACGCTGTTGAGAGCGACATCAAGTTCGAGAACGACAAGAAGTCGGTAGTGGTGCTCGGTTCGGGTGCTTACCGTATTGGTAGCTCTGTCGAGTTCGACTGGTGCGGTGTCAACGCCCTCAACACCATCCGCAAGGAGGGGTACCGCTCGGTAATGATCAACTACAACCCTGAAACGGTTTCTACCGACTACGATATGTGCGACCGTCTCTACTTCGACGAACTCACCTACGAGCGTGTGATGGACATCCTCGACTTCGAGGCGCCTTATGGCGTGGTGGTTTCTACCGGCGGTCAAATTCCTAACAACTTGGCGGTTAAGCTGAGCAATGCCAACATCAACTTGTTGGGTACACAGGCTGTCGACATCGACCGTGCCGAAGACCGTCACAAGTTCTCGTCGATGCTCGACGAACTCGGTATCGACCAGCCACGCTGGAAAGAGTTGACCACGCTGGAAGATGTCGATAACTTTGTTGACGAGATTGGCTTCCCTGTCTTGGTTCGTCCTTCCTACGTGCTTTCGGGTGCGGCTATGAACGTCTGCTACGACAAGAGCCAGTTGAAGAACTTCCTGAAGATGGCTGCTGCAGTTTCTCAGAAACATCCGGTTGTCGTTTCCCAGTTTATGACCCGTTGTAAGGAAATTGAAATCGACGCTGTCGCTAGCAAGGGCGACATCGTTTGCTATGCTATATCGGAACACGTCGAGTTTGCGGGCGTCCACTCTGGCGACGCTACCACCCAGTTCCCACCACAGAAACTTTACGTCGAAACGGTTCGCCGTATCAAGAAGATTGCCGCACAGATTGCTGCTGCGCTCCACATCTCGGGTCCGTTCAACATCCAGTTCCTGGCCAAGGAGAACGAGATTAAGGTTATCGAGTGTAACCTCCGTGCCTCACGTTCGTTCCCATTCGTTTCAAAGGTGCTTAAAATCAACTTCATCGAGTTGGCAACCCGCGTCATGTTGGGTCTCCCAGTCGTTAAGCCAGAAAAGTCGGCGTTCGACCTCGATTATGTTGGTGTGAAGGCTTCTCAGTTCTCTTACGCCCGCTTGCAGCAGTCCGACCCTGTGCATGGTGTCGACATGGCTTCTACTGGTGAGGTAGGCTGTATTGGCGACGACTTCAGCGAGGCGCTCCTCAAGTCGCTGCTTTCTGTAGGTTACAAAATGCCTCGTAAGAAGAAGGTGCTTGTGTCGAGCGGTGAAACCAAGTCGAAGGTCGACTTGCTCGATACTTGCAAAATGTTGAAGAACAACGGATACGAAATTTTTGCGACTGGCGGTACCTACAAGTTCCTTTGCGAAAACAACGTGGGCAGCACATTGGTGGGCTGGCCTGACGAGGAAGACGCTCAGTTGAAGGCGCTTGAGATGATCGAGAACCAGGAATTCGACTTTGTGGTCAACATTCCGAAGAACAGCACCCAGCGCGAGCTGCAAAACGGTTTCAGAGTCCGCCGTGCCGCTGTCGACTTCAACACGCCGCTCTTTACCAATGCACGTTTGGCGAGCGCGTTTATCCGCAGCTGTTGCGAAATGACTTTCGACGACATCAAGATTAAGAGTTGGGATGAGTATTAATCCTTCCGCTTATACCTAAAATAGAACCGCCCCGGGTACGTTAGTGCCCGGGGCGGTTGCTTTTATAGTGACGTCGGTAGTTTGCAGGCCGGTGTTTATCTGTCAGGGTAGACGGTGGTTATAGTTGCTCTATTTCGTTTTCTTTTTGTTTGGCAGACCGACCGGGCCGCTAGCTACGGGTGCCGGCGACTAGGCGGCGCAGAGGGCCGATACGTTCTTTTTTTCGCCTGTGTCGGCTAAAAGTTGTTGTGCTATTGTAATAATTTCCCCCCTTTGGCGTTATTTGATAGAATTTGTTGTTTTGCTATCTAAAAAAGTTACATTCACTATTCGACAACGTAACGACCTGATCGATTTTAAAAAGTAAAATATATATGAATAAACGAATTTTTATTATTTCATTAGTGCTTGCCATTTCAAGTCTGGCTGGTTTTGCAAAGAAAAAGGGAAACGAATCGTCGGTAGTCGATTCCTACACCTTCTACGGAGTTAACTTCTCAAAGTGCCATACTTATGGTTGGGGCGAGAATCCCGAACAGACCATTAGTGCATTGGCTGAAATCAGCCGTTTGTTCGTCTCCGAGATGAGTAAGTACGACTTGCAGAAGTTCCTCGAAAAACGGGTTGACAACTACGATGTTGAAGTTTCCGTCAAACAGACGCTGGCAAAGGATCCGAAAACATTGGAAACATACAACCAGGGCGACCGCCTTTCTATCGATACCATTCAGGCTGTTGTCAGTGGGCTTGAACTTAAAGATAGCACTGGTTACGGACTGATGATATTTGGCGATTTCTTGAACAAGAAAGACCAGGTCGGCATCTACCAGTACGTGTTTTTCGACATCGCTACCCGCGAAATCGTAGAAAAGTGGGAAGCAGAGGGTGAACCTGGCGGTTTTGGACTGCGAAACTATTGGGCAAAATCGGTCTATAACACACTGAGGACTCCACGTTTCACCAAACTCTATTACAAAGTAAGGACACTGCCTGCAAGAATACAGAAGTAACCTCTAAAAATAAGTAGAAAAGCCGTCCGTTTATGGATGGCTTTTTTTATATTGTGGAAAAATATTTTTGCCGTTGACGTTATTTGGCAAAATTTCTTGCTATATTAGCGAATTATCTGAAATATAGGTAGTTAAATAAAGAAAAGGAGGCATATTATGTTTAAATGGTTTCACGATCTTACAACCGGAGAATCTGATTACTTTAATGAAACAGATTCCAACGACAGTTATGTAGAGGGCTACGATTCTAATGGCGACTTTCACCATATCAACAAGTGTGGCAACATGGGCATCGACTCTTATACTGGTGACGTATATTACAAGATGGGCCACTTTATCGAGAGGCACGGTTCTTCGCATTCCACCTTCTCCACGTTTGATGATGACGACGATGACCCGTTTTAGTTCTTAATGAAAGGATGGGATACTTCACTATAAAAGCATTATGGGTTATATCAAAGAAAACAGGAAGATATATTTCTTCCTGTTTTTTTATTGCTCTAAATGTTAAGGATGCGCTATTTTGCTAACTATAAAATCTGGCCTATTGAGCATAGGTTAAAAGAATTTGTTTGTACTTAAAATAAATGAAACTAGACTTGGTTTTCTGTTCTTTTTTGTTTTGTTTTGCGGGGTGATTTCTGCTTTTGAGAGCAGTGTCCGCCCTTTTTACTTTAGTAATTGTAAGTGGTTGAAAACTATGTGAATGGTTGAATCTTGAAGACTTCTGGTTTCGTTTTCGCTATAGTTGTAGCTTCTATTATTATGGTCTTTGGGGAAAACTTAGAGTCATATATAATTCTACAATCTTAAATGGCTGTGTATGTGCAATCCTCTTCGTTGTTTAAAAGATTTTTTTACAAAGAATAATAGTAAAGAGAGTAATAGTAAAGCGGAATATGGTTTTGGACCAGCAATTATAAAAAAGAATGAACCTGCTTATGAAAATGTAGAGGAACTTGAGCAGAAAATAAAGAACAAGAACATACTTAATATTGCTTTGTCTGGACCTTATGGTTCAGGTAAAAGTTCTGTTGTGGCAACCCTGGTTGATAAGATCAGAAAGGAAAGCAAATTTCTCATTGTTACTCTTGCTAATTTGGGCGAGAAGCAAAACTCTAGTGAAGAAATTGCTGAAGATGAAATTGAAAAGAGTATTTTGCAGCAGATTCTGTATAAAGAAAAGGCAACATCGTTAAAAAAATCACAATTTAAGAGAATTAATAAAAACACTCCATGGTGGCATAACTTTTTGTGGTTGTTTTTTTTTCTGTTTCTATTGTCAAGGTTTGTTCCGTCAATTTGGTTCTTTGGTGACCTATGGAGTTTGTTAACGGGAATTGAGTTTATAAAAGGATGGAATAGTATCATCATTAAAGGTATATGTATTTGTTCCCTTCTTTTACTTATATCTTTCTTTATACACCAGAAAAGTTTGTTCTATCGTCTGAATGGTTTATCCGTAAAAGGAGTAACGTTAGAACTTCAAAACCAGTCCATCCTCAATAGGAATATTGCAGAACTGATCTATTTCTTTAGCAGTACAGCTTACGATGTCGTGGTCTTTGAAGATTTAGATAGATTTAATAATACAAATATATTCAATAAGTTAAGAGAAATAAATTACTTACTCAACAATAGTAAGGATGTTGGTAAGAAGGTGACGTTTGTCTATGCTGTTAAAGATGATTTGTTTACAGGTGTAGACCGGACTAAATTCTTTGACGCTATTGTGTCAGTAATACCGGTGGTTGATGGAAGCAATGTGGTCGGTAAAATAAAAGAAGAGTTGGAAAGGTATACTGAAAAAGCGCAGAATAAGGAGATCAAAGATCTGACTCTTTTTGATATGGCTCCTTATATTACCGAGTTGCGCCAAATTAAGGCGATTGTATCTGATTACGAGTGTTATAAGAAACGGGTAAACCACCATGACGACTATGACCATCTTTTTGCTATGATGGTCTTTAAAAACTGCTTCCCAAAAGAGTTTTCTGAACTGCAAAATGGAGGAGAATTTAGAGATTTCTTGCGGAAGAAGGAGTCCGAATTACGTCAAGACGCAAAAGAAAGATTAAATAGCACTCTTGCTCAAAAGAGGGCTAAGGTGGAACAAGAAAGAGTGTTCATGTCAAAAAACATCAAAGACGAAATGAAGGTCGAACTGGCTTCTTCCATCTTGAATAAGCCGGATCTTGTAACAAATGCTGAATTTAAAAGTTTTTTTCAAAGTGTATTAGATAAAAGCATCGATATAATAGAGTTTAGAAAAAAAAGCAACCATTATGGTATTGATATCCGTCGATTTGAATCTGTCAACTATGAAATAGAAAAAGGTATAAATGAAGGGGAGAAAGAGATAGAAAAGTTGAATGAAGAAATTGAACGTATTGACAATGCGACTTTTTCTTCGTTGTCTCAAAGGGCCGGTATTCCGTGTGACGGAAAAGAAAATTATAGAAAGATACTCCAATTGTTCAAAGATGGCTACATAAATGAGCATTATTACAACTTTATGTCATATAAAGATAGCCTTACATTATGCGAAGAAGATGCTGCCTTTCTTGACAAATTATGTTTTAGCGATGAAAACGATTGGGAATACCAACCCCGTAATATTGTTGCGGTTATTAGAAAAATTCCTAAGTCATGTTATAACAAAAAGAACTTTCTGAATATCTACATTTTGGCAGAACTTTTAAAAGGTCATTCGCAAGAAGAGTCGTTAACCGCTTCTTTCTTGATAAGAAAAGCGATGAAAAACAATCAGTTCGAGTTTTTCTCTTGTTTTGAAAATGAAAAATTGAAAGATATAGAAGGGAAATTGTTTGACCAACTTTTTGAAGAGTGTTCTGGTTGGTTCTCTAATATTAAGGACGTTAATGATAATTCGAAAGGAAAGTATTTATATCGTTGTTGGCTGAAGTATACCCCTATTCCAGTTCTTAATATGAGGGATGGGGCTATGGAATGGTTAAAGGATAGTTATTCATTCCTGTCTGATGAAGTCGGGAAAGGCTCTTTAATCTTAGATAGGGTTCAAATTCTAATAGAACACTATAAATGTTGCTTTACGAAACTTGATGATGTAAACCATGATTTGCTTGACTTTGTGATTAAAGGACAGTGGTTCGAAATTAACAAGGAAAATTTGAAGGTTATAGTGCCATATCTCAATAGAACCACGGACTCAAATCTCAATATGACAAGGGTCTTGGAAATTGACAACGAAGATTTTCAAAACCATATATGGAATGATTTTGAATACTGTATGGAAAATGTATTCACTGACGATATAGCCAAAGAAGAGGATTCTAAAACTTTGGGCGAAATTATACGCCGTGTTGGTTTGACTGATAAAACTTTCAATTATTTATCTGGCCAGGCAAATACGATTGATGCTGAAGGTTTAAGTAAAGACCAAGTAGAGTTTGCTATCAAGACAAAGATTCTAAAACCCAATTGGACGGTATTATATGGTTATTTGAATCCGGCAATTTCGAGTCAAGAACTCAAAAAAAGCGTCACTGAATATATTGAAAACTATGCTAAAGAATTGTCGGGTATGGATGTCACAGAGAATATCAATAAAACGGATCTATTGAAATGGCTTCTGTCTCAACAACCATCTATTAATATCGATAAAATGGATAGTCTGCTTTGTCCCTTTAAAGGGACAGTTCTACCTGATAGGTTCATATCCCCAAAAACGTACGAACCCCTCATCGTCAAACATGGTTGCTTAAAACTCACGCAACAAACTTTTGACACTATGTCAAAGACAATGGTTGATGGAGTGAATTTAGGTTTGCTGTATCTAGAAAATAACGCAGAGACGTTTTTTAATAGTGGCATAAACTGTTCTATCGAAACCTGTAAAAAGGTCTTTGAATCAGAAAAAATAGAGAATGAACACAAGATAAAAATACTAGGTCAATTACATCCAGGCATTAAATTACCACAGGATTTTGCTGAGGATGTTTTGGGTTGTTTGAAAAAAATGAAAAACAGGGCTTTCATGGAAGATAAATTATGGACATTAATAGTTGGAGCACTGCAAACTGATAGTAAGATTGAAGGTGTCATATTATATGTACAATCTAAGGAAAGTGTTAATGCCAATGAACTTCTAGCGTTTTTGAACCAAATAGGGCCTGATTACGCTAAGATAGTGAATGAGAAGAGAGGCTCTATCGTAAATACTGAACTGAACAAGCAGTTGCTAGAAGCTTTGAAAACGAAATCTCTCATACAAGGCTTTACAGAAAACAGAGAGGATTCAAAATTAGAATACATAGCCGTATAAAGTAGTTACAAAAGAAAGACCTCTGTTTTTTATCATATATGAGATTTGCGCTTATTTTTGTATATTTTGTGGCGTTATTTTAATTAGTACGCCGTTTGCCTATGACAGATAATAAGAAAGAACTCTCGGAAGAGGATATAAAATATCGCTACATAACTCCAGCTATTGAAAATGCCGGTTGGAAGAAAGACCAGGTGCGCATGGAGTACTTCTTTACTGATGGTATGGTCAATATCATCAATAGTGGTTCTCATGTTATGGGGAATAGAAAGAAGGCAGACTATTTGCTTAGCGCATCTTACAACTATCCTATTGCCATTGTGGAAGCAAAAGACAACAACCATTCGGTTGGAGATGGAATTCAGCAGGCTATGGGCTATGCTGAAATACTTGACGTGCCTTTCGCTTATAGTAGCAATGGCGATGGCTTCCTTGAACATGATTTTCTTACAGGGCAGGAACGATACTTGAAGATGGAAGAGTTCCCTTCTTTAGATGAACTCTTACAGAGAGTGGCTGCTGCAAAAGGTCTTTCGGATGCAGGACAGAAAATGGTTGATGTGCCCTATTATGTCGATGCTGACAGTCACGAACTACGTTATTATCAGCGCATAGCTGTGAACAGAACTATAGAAGCTGTCGCAAAAGGCCAGCGGAGGCTTCTTATCGTTATGGCAACCGGTACTGGTAAGACTATAACGGCATTCCAAATCATCCATCGTTTACATAATGCGGGCTTGAAGAAAATCCTCTATCTTGCCGATAGAAATATCTTGATTGACCAAACGATGACACAGGATTTCAAACCTTTCTCGAAGATTATGACTAAGGTGAAATCTATTGATAACGGAAGTGGAGAAGTAATCAAGATTGACACATCATACGAAATATACATGGCTCTTTACCAACAGTTGGTTTCACCAGAAGAAAGTGGATTGCCTAATCCGTTTACGGAGGTATCTCCCGATTACTTCGACCTTATTGTTGTTGATGAGTGTCACAGAGGTAGTGCTAAGGACGACTCGGCTTGGAGGCAGATTCTTGAGTATTTCAACTCTGCTGTACAGATAGGTATGACTGCAACTCCAAAGGCTGCTGAAGGTGCTAACAATCTTGAATATTTCGGCGAACCTATTTATACTTACTCTTTGCAGCAAGGCATCCAAGACGGTTTCTTGGCTCCTTATGCGGTGACAAAGTCATTCCTCGACATTGATATGAATGGCTACACCCCTGAAGAGGGAGACCTTGACGTCAACAACAACGAAATCCTACTTCGTTTCTACGACAGAAAGGATATAGGCAGAAACATTGCCTTTGTTAGAAGGCGTATAGTTGTAGCCAACCGTATTACTAAGATGCTTCATGAAATCGGTAGAAATACAAAGACCATCGTATTCTGCTCAGATACAGAAGAAGCCCTTGAAATGCGTAGGCTCTTAGTCAATATGAATGCGGATATGTGTCAGAAAGATCCAAGATACGTGATGCGCATAACCGGCAACGATAAGGAGGGGGTAAAGCAACTCGATAATTTTATTGACGTGGACGAGCCATATCCAACTGTCGTGACAACCTCAGAGATGTTGAGTACTGGTGTTGACTGCAAGACTTGTGGTCTTATCGTTATCGACAAGGAAATTGAATCTATGACCGAGTTTAAGCAGATTATCGGTCGTGGTACACGTCTCCGCAAAGATAAAAACAAATTCCATCTTGAAATTTTGGACTTCCGTAATGCAACCAGCAAGTTCAGCGATCCTGACTTCGACGGACCTGCCATCACAACAACAGGTGGTAGTCGGAGTGGTAGAGATAACGGCGGTAACGATGGCGGAGGTGAAGGTGGCGACGGACCTTCAGAACCTACACATCATAAATACATCGTGGATGGTGTGCCTGTGCAGATTCAAACGGAAATTGTTCAGTATCTGGGCGCAGACGGTAAGACTATGCGTACGGAGAGCTTTACAGACTTCACAAAGAATCAAATACTAAAGAGATATTCCACTATGCGTGAATTTATGGATGCTTGGAACAGTTCCGAGACTAAGACACAACTGGTGGAAGAACTCAAAGAAAACTGCGTGCTTGTAGAAGGCTTGCGTGACGCTAACCCGGCATTGGCGAATGCCGATATTTTTGACATTATCTGCCATGTGGCTTATGACCAAAAGCCACTGACAAGAAAAGAACGTGCCAACAACGTGAAGAAACGCAACTATCTCGCCAAGTATGAAGGCAAGGCAAGGGAGATTCTTGAAATCCTATTGGAGATGTATTCGGAAAGCGGCATCCTCAACATCGAGAAGGACAATATCTTCTCGCTCCCTCAGTTCGAGAAGTTCGGAAGCCCAGTAAAGATTGCCAAGATTCTTGGCGGATTGCAGGTTTACCAGCAGGTAATCAAAGATTTTGAAAACGAAATTTATATAACAGCTTAAAATGGCAGTAAACAATATAGTGAAGCGCATGCAGAATATCATGCGCCAAGATTCTGGTATCAATGGCGATGCCCAGCGTATAGAGCAGATGGTATGGATGTTCTTCTTGAAGGTGTACGACACCCAGGAAGAGAATTGGGAATTTGAAAGCAGCAAGAAGCGTGTGCTTTTTGAATCTATCATACCTGAAGAACTGCGTTGGAGAAACTGGGCCGTGGATAACAAGGATGGAAAAGCCTACACGGGTGACGAGTTGCTCAACTTCGTCAACAATGTGGTCTTTCCTGTGCTGAAGGGCAAGAATGCGGAATGGAAGGGAAATGCTATATCTGGTATTCGGGTAACACCACAGACTCCGCGAAGCAAGGCTGTTGTGAAAGAGGTGTTCGAAGACCTTAACCAATATATGAAAGACGGCACATTGCTCCGCCAGATCATCAACGTGGTTAACGAAATCGAGTTTGACGACCCTGAAGACCGTCACTTGTTCGGCGACATCTATGAAGGTATCTTAAAAGACCTTCAGTCAGCCGGTAATGCCGGTGAATTCTATACACCAAGAGCTCTGACCGACTTTATCATCAAGATGCTGGACCCACGCTTGGGCGAAAAGTTGGCCGACCTTACAACAGGTACTGGCGGTTTCCTTGTGTCTGGACTGCGACACATCAAGGGGCAGATTAGGACCGCTGATGATGAGGAAACATTCCAGCATTCCGTATTCGGACAAGAATGGAAACCACTTCCTTATCTTCTTGCTATAACCAACTTGTTGCTTAATGGTATTGATGCTCCAAATCTTCGCCATGGCGATTCGCTTGGCAGAAAGGTGCAGGACTATGGTGAAGACGAGAAGGCCGATGTTATTGCCATGAATCCGCCATACGGTGGTAGTACAAGTGAGGCTTGCAAGGCTAACTTCCCTATGGTTATGCGTAGCAGCGAAACTGCTGACTTGTTCATGGCGCTTATTATGTACCGGCTTCGACAGAACGGTCGTGCGGGAGTCATCATTCCAGATGGATTCTTGTTTGGTACCGATGGGGCCAAACTTGCCATCAAGACCAAGATGTTGACCGATTTCAACTTGCACACCATCATTCGTTTGCCGGGTAGTATCTTTAGTCCTTATACACCTATTGCGACCAACATCGTGTTCTTCAACAAAGATAAGGCTGAGGGTAGTGGCGAACAGTACAAGACGAAGAACGTGTGGTTCTACCGCCTCGATATGCCTGAAGGCTACAAGCACTTCTGCAAGACCAAGCCAATGAAGTTGGAACACACCCAGCCTATTCAGGACTGGTGGAACAACAGGGTGGAGATTCAAGACGAAGACGGTAACTTTAAGTCAAAGAAGTTTACAGCTGAGGAACTCATTGCTATGGACTGCAACTTTGACCAATGCAAGTTCCCGAAAGAGGAGGAAGAAATACTTCCACCAGCAGAATTACTTGCAGACTACTATAAGAAACGTGCGGCTCTCGACCACGAGATAGACAAGACATTGGCGGAAATCCAGAAATTGTTGGGTATAAAGATTGAGAAGTAAGATGGGTAATGAAACACAAAACACTTTAGTTCCTGCAAGTTTCATAAACGATATTAAGGAGATTGTCAGTAAAAGCAGACAGCATGCATACACTGCCGTCAATCAGGCTATGGTACAGTCTTATTGGATGATAGGCAAGCGTATTGTGGAGGAAGAGCAGAATGGTAAAGATCGTGCAGAATATGGGAAGCAACTTCTAAAACAATTATCTGCAGCACTAACAAACGAGTATGGGAAAGGATTTTCAACGCAGAATCTTTATTATTTCCGACAGTTTTATATGATTTTCCCTGAAATATTCCACACACCGTGTGGAATATTGTCTTGGTCCCACTATAAGCGGTTGCTCAGTGTCTCAAATGCTACAGCTCGCAGTTGGTATGTCAAGGAGGCTTCCGAACAGATGTGGAGTTATGCCACACTTAACCGCAACATCTCCACACAATACTACGAGCGGCTATTGATGTCACAGCAGAAAGAGCCTGTGGTAAAAGAAATGAAGGCGTTGACTAAAGACTTTGACTCTGACAAACTAGAATTTATAAAGAATCCGGTTGTGGCAGAATTTCTTGGAATGTCGCCTACAAAGTCATTTGTAGAAAACGAGTTAGAGACTGCCATTCTTAATAACTTGCAGAAGTTTCTACTTGAACTTGGCAAGGGATTTTCATTCGTGGAACGTCAGAAACTTGTGCGTACGGAAGCTGACAAGTATTTTATAGACCTTGTATTCTATAATTACCGCTTGAAATGTTTCGTACTGATAGACTTGAAGGTCGGAAAAATAACGCATCAAGACATAGGACAGATGAAGATGTATGTGAACATGTACGATAAGATGGTTTGTGGAGAGGATGACAATCCGACACTGGGCATTGTTCTTTGCTCTGAAACAGATGAGGATATAGCAGAATACTGGCTCAACGATGAGCAGAACATCTTCATGTCGAAATACTTGCTTATGCTTCCTTCTAAACTAGAACTTAAGCAAGAGATAGAACAACAAAAAGCACTCTTTGCCCTTCAACAAGGTTCAAATAAAGAAGACATTCTATGAACGGAAAACAATTAAAGAACAGCATACTCCAGTGGGCCATACAGGGCAAACTGGTCCCACAAGATCCTAATGACGAACCAGCATCGGTCCTGCTCGAACAGATTCGTGCGGAGAAAGCACGACTTGTAAAAGAGAAGAAAATCAAGAAGGACAAGAACGAATCCATCATCTTCCGTGGTGACGACAATTCCCATTATGAGAAGTTCAGCGACGGAACGGTCAAATGTATCGATGATGAGATACCGTTTATTTCTCCGTCTAATTGGGAGTGGTGTAAAATCAATGACATTGCATTTGTTACCAAACTTGCTGGATTTGAATACACAAAGTATATAGCTGATAATCTTCAGTCAAGCGGCGTACCATTGTTCAAAGGAAAGAATGTTCAAGATGGACATATTGTTTATGAATTTGAAGGTTATATACCAGAATCTCTATCTGATGAATTATATCGTAGTCAAATCTCAAAGAAGTGTTTGCTAACACCTTATGTGGGAACAATAGGAAATATTGGATTGCACAACAAAGATGGTAAATTCCACCTTGGTTCGAATGTTGGGAAAATTGAGATTTTTAACCCAAACAATCAGATCTGTATTATGGAAGAATATCTTCATTTGTACTTACTGAGTTCTTATGGTTACGGAGAATTGACGAAACATAAGAAAGCAACAGCTCAGGAAAGTATTTCAATAGAAGCGATAAGGGATGTCTATGTTGTAGTTCCTCCATTAAAGGAGCAGATCAAAATTGTGAACTTGATAAATTCTGTTATTCCTTCTATAGAAAAATATGATAAAATTGAGAAGAAAAAAACATTATTAAATTCCCAAATCAAAGAACTATTGAAAAAATCCATCCTCCAAGAGGCTATCCAAGGCAAACTAGTCCCTCAGCTTGCCGAGGAAGGCGATGCGTCTGAACTGCTCAAACAGATTGAGTTGGAGAAGCAAAAGCTCGTTAAAGAAGGCAAGTTGAAGAAGAAAGATTTGGTATCATCAACCATCTTCCGTGGTGACGATAACAGGTACTACGAGAAGGCTGATGGAAAAATTGAATGTATTGATGAGGAAATTCCGTTTGAAATACCTGAGTCATGGAGATGGTGCAGATTGTCCTCTATTTCAGAAATAATTGGAGGTTATGCTTTCCCAAGCCAAGATATTAAAGGTGATAGCGGTACAAGGGTAATCAGAATTTCGGATTTTAATGAGTTAGGTTGGGTTAATACGAAAATTGCGCGATATAATGACAAAGAGGAATTAACTCAATATGAATTAAAATTTGGTGATATTCTTATTGCTATGACAGGCGGCACTGTTGGGAAAAGTTTGTATGTAACTAATCTTCCTGAAAGAATGTTATTGAATCAACGTGTAGCAATCATTAGAAACCTTTTTGTTGAATCATCTTACATAGACGTGTTGATTAAGTCTCCGCTTATTCAAGATATTGTCAATGAGAAGAAAAACTCAACTAATGACAATATCTCGATGGGAGATATAACTGAGTTCTTAATCCCACTTCCCCCTCTTTCCGAGCAACAGCGTATCATCGCAAAGATAAGAGATTTTACACCATTAGTCGAAGTATGCAACAACACAAAAACGAATCTTGATAGGCTCAACGTATAGTTGACAAACGTTCTAATAACATTGTAACAGGTATTATGAGAAGATAGGAAAAAACGTAGTTGATATTACGGATGAGATACCGTTTGAAATACCCGAGAGTTGGGAATGGACACGCCTCGGTATAATAGTAAGGATGTCCATTGGAAAAACTCCCGCAAGAGGGGATGCAAATTATTGGGCTAAAGCTACCAAGCCGTGGGTTTCCATATCTGATATGGCTGACTATAGCCATATTAAAACCACAAAAGAAAAGATATCCGATACAGCAGCATCAACCTTGATGGGGGCTATCTCTCCCCGTGGTTCTTTGTTGATGAGTTTCAAACTCACTGTAGGTAGGACATCTATTCTTGACATTGAGGCATACCACAACGAGGCAATTATATCAATCCATCCTTATATTGATGAAGAATATGCTTTGAGGAATTTCCTTTTCTATACCTTACCATTTTTTGCAAATATAGGAGATTCTAAAGATGCTATCAAGGGAAAGACACTCAACTCAAAAAGTCTCAACAGTTTGCTAATTCCTTTGCCTCCATTAAAAGAACAACGTCGTATTATCAAACAACTGGAAGAATTATATACCTGTTTATAGCCGGACATATAATTCTTCTATAGCATTTGCAATTCTTTCCTGCTCTTGATATGGTGGAATGCCAACTAACAAGGAATAGAAGATTTCTTTGTTCAAATGCGGTATGGCTGCACCTTTCTTTGAGTTGCGCAGCAAGTCTTTGTAAAACTGAATGAAATACAGCACATATGGGAGGTACATACAATTACTTATCCATAGTTGCTTGAATGTGCTTCCCATATATCCATCGCATGGCACTGTAAACACTTCACCCGAGTTCTCTCCGTCAACTAAGATGATTTGCTCGCCTTTATAAACAAACTTTCCATTGTCACAGTAGTCGCCATTGGATTTCCCTCTTAAATATTTGGCATCTAAAACGACTTGTTTGCCGGTTTGTTTTATACCATCAGATAGCAAACAAATATCTTTCAGCCGAACAATTCTCCACGAATTAGGAAATGCTACGTCGCAATCAATTTCTTCGGCAGTGTTTCCTATCTTCTCATAATACCTGTTATCGTCACCTTTGTAGATAATAGAATCCACTACGTCCTTCTTCTTTAGTTTGCCCTCTTTGACAAGGCGCAATTTCTCTTCTTTGATACGTTGAAGAAGTGCAGAAGCTGGCTCATCATTAGGGTTTTGTGGTACGAGACGACCTTGAATGGCTTCCTGAAGGATGGAATTTTTTAAAGTACAGGTTATGTTTTTATTGAGAATGTCCCTTTGTTCGTTTGCCTCTGAATAATTATCTATAAGTGGAAATAAAGTTTTGTACTTTGATGCGATTCTGTCTTGTTCCTTCTTTGGTGGAATTGGAATCAAACAATTCTTGATGATTATTTGATTAATGTTAGGGTCTTTACGTGAGCCAGCTGCATAATCCATCCAACAAGGTCTTTGGTATTGCATAAAAATGTGCACATACTCCATATTGCACATAAAATTTGGATGTATGGCACAAACAGACTGATTTATAGTTGTATCAAATCTAATAATTGAATGCTTTCCGATTGTCCCACGACCCCCATACATGGCAATACATATCGATTCTTGTGGAATAATAGAGAGATTGTAATCTGAAACAGCCTTTGGCGTAATTTGAATTTCACAAGATTCCAAAATTCCATTGTTTAAATCCGTTGTTCTCACCCAATTTATTGAACCATTTGAATAGTACAATGGATTTTTACTTTGTGGAGTTGAACCACTTGAAGTAACAAATAGATGACAAATACGACACCACTCCCAACTTGCAGGTATCTCAAACGGAATCTCATCATCTATGCAGACGACTCTGCCGTCTGCGAACTTCTCATAATGGGAACTAAACCAAGTAAACGACCATGATATATTGTTATGGGGCTATTCCCAAATAGTATAACAATAATATCTTTTAACATGGTAGAAAAATTCAAGGAATTCCTGACCTATTCCAACATGGCGAAGAACACCGTTTCGGCGTACATCTATGCTGTAAACGACTTCAATTCAAGGCACAAGGAGTTGAACAAGAAAAATTTATTGCTCTACAAGACGTTTCTTGTCGAGACGTTCAAACCAAAGACCGTAAACCTACGGATTCAGGCTTTGAACAAGTATCTGGAGTATTTGCGCAAGCCACGTTTGCGCCTAAAATCGGTGAAGGTGCAGCAACGTTCTTATCTGGAGAATGTTATCAGCAATGCCGATTACATCTTTTTGAAAAACAAGTTGAAGAAAGAAGATAATCAGGAATGGTACTTTGTGGTTCGTTTTCTCGCTGCCACAGGGGCGAGAGTTAGTGAACTGGTACAGCTTAAAGTGGAGCATGTAGATGTGGGCTATTACGACATTTACACTAAGGGAGGTAAGATCCGTCGCCTATTCATACCCAGGAAACTTCGGGATGAAGCCCGAGAATGGCTCTCTACCGGCAAAAGAGAAAGTGGTTATCTGTTCCTCAACCGTTTTGGCGAACGGATTACCACTCGTGGTATTGCCCAACAACTGAAGTTTTTTGCCGTGAAGTACGGATTGAACCCGAAGGTGGTTTATCCGCACTCCTTCCGCCACCGTTACGCAAAGAACTTTCTTGAAAAGTTCAATGACATATCTTTGCTTGCCGACTTGATGGGGCATGAGAGTATAGAAACAACCCGAATCTATCTACGAAGGACTGCCAATGAACAACAGACTATTGTGGATAAGGTGATAACCTGGTGAATGGTATAACAATTACAGTAAAAGGCGTCGATACTATGACGCCTTTTACTAATTCCATTTTATTGCTAAGTACAAAAATGATATCTTAAAGGACTTACCATGAACGAAATAGTTTACCACTAAAGAGACTGTGATCTAAACTGTATCCTTAACTATGCTTTTTTATATAGTTAAGGATGTGCTATCGCTACTTTTTTCCAGAACGTAGGTTGGCCTTATTGGTTTTAGGTCTCTTTTTTTTGCCGATATCGGCAAAAAATGGCATCTTTGTGGCAGAAATCGTGTAAAAAGTTTGCCGATAGAGGAAAGAATGGAATATATATCAGTTGGTCAGTTTGCCGAGAAGTATGGAGTCTCGGAACGTACCGTACGCAATTATTGCGCTAGCGGAAAAATAGCAGGTGTATTCATTACGGGCAAAACGTGGAATATTCCTGCAGATGCAACCATGCCTGAAAAAAAGGCAAATTTGAAACCGTCGCCTCTGCTCTGTATCTTGCGAGAACAGAAGGACGCTAGAATGAAGGGGGGCATCTACCACCGCACCCAGATTGATCTGACATATAGTTCTAACCATATAGAAGGTAGCCGGTTAACGCACGAACAGACCCGCTATATTTTTGAAACCAACACCATTGGTGTTACAGATGCGGCAGTTAATGTTGACGATGTGGTGGAGACCGTCAATCACTTCCGCTGTATCGACTATATAATTGATCACGCAGAGGAGAAACTGACGGAATGTTTCATCAAACAGCTGCACTTTTTGCTGAAATCGGGGACGTCTGACAGTCTGAAAGCTTGGTTCGCTGTCGGAGAATACAAGCGTCTGCCCAATGAGGTGGGCGGCATGGAGACTTGCCAACCAGAAGCTGTTCACACTGAGATGAAATTATTGCTCAAAAGCTATCATGCAATCAAAAAAACTTCTTTTGACGATATTCTTGACTTTCACGTGCGTTTTGAGGCTATTCATCCTTTTCAAGATGGAAACGGACGTGTGGGCAGGCTGATAATGTTTAAAGAGTGCCTTGCCAATGGCTATGTTCCCTTCATCATTACCGACGAACTGAAGATGTTCTATTATCGGGGACTTCACGAATGGGGGAAAATTAATGGCTTTTTGTCTGACACTTGTCTCACGGCTCAAGACAATTACAAATCCATTTTAGATTATTTCAAAATAAAGTACTAGCATTCCCGATACCGCATCCTTAACCCCTCAATTTTGCATAGTTAAGGATGAAGCATCGCGATTCTGTATCCTTAACTATGCTTTTTTATATAGTTAAGGATGTGCTATCGCTACTTATCCTTAAAAAATACTATTTTTGCATTATTGATATATATGGTGTAAAAATGGAGAATGTAGATATCGTAGGCAGAGAATACGAGCAGGAGCTAATTCAAAATTATCTGGCAACTCAGAAACCTGAATTGGTCGCAATATATGGTCGTAGGCGAGTTGGAAAAACATTCCTGGTAAGGAAGACGATAGGCACTATGTTGTCGTTTTCTTTTACTGGAATGTATGAGACCTCGCGCACTATTCAACTTCGTGAGTTCAAGGCAAATATAGAAAGATATTCAGGTCGGAAATGTGAACGGCCAAAGGATTGGTTTGAAGCGTTTGATATGCTCCGCAATTACTTGGACCTGCTCCAACAAGATAAGATTGTCGTCTTTCTTGATGAACTTCCATGGATGGATACGCCTAAAAGTAATTTTATTAGTGCCTTTAGCCGCTTTTGGAACGAATGGGGATCAACGAAGCAAAATTTCAAGTTATTTGTATGTGGAAGCGCCACATCGTGGATGGTTTCAAAATTCATAGGCGATAAAGGTGGACTTTACGGCCGGGTTTGCAGATCTATACATCTTTCTCCGTTTTCTCTTCGTGAAACCGAACTGTTTCTCCGAAATATCAAGGGAATGGATTTGAATCGCAGGCAGATTGCCGATATTTATATGATAATGGGTGGTGTGCCTTATTATTTAGATATGCTGGTAAAGGGTGTCCCTTTGAACAAATGTATTGATGATTTGTTCTTTCGAGATGGTGCCCCGTTAAGGGAAGAGTATGATTTTTTGTTCCGCTCCTTATTTAAGGATTCCAAACTCTATCGTAAAGTTGTGGAAACTCTTTCCGATAAAATGACTGGCATGTCTCGAAGCGAATTACTGAAAAGCCTTAAACTGAAGGAAGGCGGAAATTTGACGGAAGTCCTCGATAATTTAATAAAGTGTGACTTTATACGAAAATACGCGTCTATCGGAAAAGATGAGCGTAACGCCCAATACCAGTTGATTGATAATTTTACACTTTTCCATTTGCAGTTTGTTGCTAACCATAATGGCCAAGACGAACATTTTTGGAGCAATATTGACGGTAAACCACAAAAGACTTCTTGGAGCGGTTTCGCTTTTGAGCGATTATGCCTTCAACATATCAGACAGATTAAGTCCGCACTAGGCATTTCGGGCATTCTCAGTAATGTGTATGCTTGGAAGTGCAAATCTTTTACAGATAAAGATGGACGTCATTGGAGTGGCGGACAGATAGATCTGCTGATTGATAGAAGTGACAATATTATTACCCTCTGTGAAATGAAATATGTTTCAGACAAGTACTCGATATCTGCCGATTATGAGGAACATTTAAGAAACAGAGCCAGCCTTTTTGCTACTATGACTAAATCGAGAAAGGCTATTCAACATGTGTTCATAACCACTTATGGGGTGGCGTTAAATAACTATAGCCATATAGTCCAGCGTGATTTGACGCTTGACGATTTGTTTTGTCAATGACAATCTTCCTGTTTATGTCCGATACCGCATCCTTAACCCCTCAATTTTGCATAGTTAAGGATGAA
>ODAI013400386.1_pt1 | contig 24623 bp, 23 predicted proteins | sample 1539321 | NCBI WGS metagenome assembly ODAI01 (sample SAMN02144231, study PRJEB22623) | gut metagenome | biome: sheep rumen | host: Ovis aries | place: New Zealand
ATTCGGCCTTAAACTTAGAAAGGTTCCCAAGGATCAGATCGCAAAGATGGTAAACGAGGCAGCTAAGATGCTCGACCTTACCGCTCTCCTTGTTCCTAAGCCCAAGGCTCTTTCCGGAGGACAGAGACAGCGTGTTGCCATGGGTCGTGCAATCGTTCGTAATCCTAAGGTATTCCTTATGGACGAGCCTCTTTCAAACCTTGATGCAAAGCTTCGTGTACAGATGAGAATCGAGATCGCAAAGCTTCACCAGAGACTCGGCACCACCATCATCTACGTTACCCACGACCAGACAGAGGCTATGACCCTCGGCGATCGTATCGTAGTTATGAAGGACGGAATCATCCAGCAGGTTGATTCTCCTCAGAACCTTTATGACAAGCCCTGCAATCTTTTCGTTGCAGGATTCATGGGATCTCCTCAGATGAACTTCCTTGATGCAACTGTTGTTGTTGACGGTGACGTAGCAAATCTTGAGATCGCAGGACACAGCATTCCTCTTCCTCCCGCAAAGAGCAGAAAGCTCATTGAGGGCGGATACGACGGAAAGATCGTTACCTTCGGTATCAGACCTGAGGATGTTTACGATTCAGAGATGTACATCGAGACTTCTCCTGCAAGCGTATTCGAGTCAGTTGTTAAGGTTTACGAGCTTATGGGCGCTGAAGTATTCCTTTACTTCGATCTTGAAGAGTTCCCTATCACCGCAAGAGTCGATCCTCGTACCAATGCAAGACCCGGCGATAACATCAGATTCGCTATCGATATCGAGAAGATCCACGTATTCGATAAGGAAACCGAGAAAGTTATCACCAACTAATAAAAGGCTTTTATTTTCATCCCGGGCCCATAAGCCCGGGATGTTTTTTTTAAGTATCTGTAAACTGTAATGACAGGATAAAACGGAGACGGTTCTATGATCACTGGTCAGGTTTTGGCAAAAAGCTTATCATCACTTCAGGCTATAACAAAGGTGGGGATCTCACTTTATGATGTCGGCGGGAACCTCATATCAAGTGCCTTTGGCCCGGAGCTTCAGAAGGAAATACTGGAGGGCTTTATCAATTCCCAGGCTGATTCACAGGAATCCGGAGGAATGTTTTTTTACAAGGTTTCGGATGAGGAAGGGATAAAATATATCCTTGCCCTTGAAGGGGGAAGGGATGAAACTCATCAGGTAGCAAGGATATGTGCGGCTCATATATGTGAACTGTCGGATGCTTATAATGAGAAAAACGATAAGGGAAGTTTTTTCAGGAACCTGATACTTGATAATCTTCTTGCCCGGGATATTCATTCATGTGCGAAAAAATTAAAAGTGGATGAAGATGTTTCAAGATGCGTATATATGGTGTCCGCAAAAACCGATGATGAGGGGATCGTAAAGGATCTTCTGAAAGGACTGTATTCTCCCCAGGGAGGGGATATCATCACAAGCGTTGATGAAGGGTCAGTCATTCTTATAAAGACATTCAAAAATGAGCCGGACTGTCAGGCACTTGATGAGATCGCTGAGTCCATAGTCTCAAGCCTTAACACCGAGGCAATGATCTCGGCAAGAGTTTCTTACGGTAATGCATCCCCTGATCTTAAGACGCTCTCAAGGTCATACAAGGAAGCAAAAATGGCAATGGACGTGGGGACGATCTTCTACGCCGAAAAAGATGTTTTTGCTTTTACCAATCTTGGCATAGGAAGGCTTATCTACCAGCTGCCGATACCGCTTTGCGAGATGTTTTTAAGCGAGATATTTGACGGCGGAATACTTGATGAGCTTGATGAAGAATCCAGGAATACTGTAAAGACTTTTTATGAGAACAATCTGAATATCTCGGAGACGTCCAGACATCTTTTCATTCACAGAAATACTCTTGTCTACAGGATAGAGAAGATAGAGAAGATCACAGGACTTGATCTCAGAAATTTTGACGATGCGGTGACATTTAAGATCGCTCTGCTTGTTGAGAGTTATCTTAAGTACATGGAGGAACAGGGGAGGCTTTGACCCCCTCAAGATCCCATGAAGGAATAAAGCTTTCCGATGCGGCTTCTCCATATTGGATGAAGCCGTTTTCGATGCCTATCTTTTCGGCAAAATCAAGGACTCTTTTATACTCATCATCGGACACTTTGCGCTTAAGAAGCGGATGGTCCTTAACGGCAGGCATGGGAGTGTACTGGTTCATGATGCTTATGCAGATATCATTTCCGTATGCTTCATGAAGATATCTGAGAATCCTCTTTGAATCTCCGCAGCATCCCGGGAGGATCAGGTGTCTTGCCAGGATCCCGCTTTTCATCATTTTGTTATTGTCATATCTGACAGGACCTGTCTGTCTGAACATTTCCCCAAGAGCTTTTTTTGCTGTTTCGAAATAATCCGGAGCCTTGCTGAGATCTTTAGAAAGATCGTCTGATGAATACTTAACATCCGGCATGTAGATATCGATCAGTCCCTCAAGAAGTCTGAGAGCTTCCACGGATTCGTAGCCTCCGCAGTTGAAGATAACGGGAATGTAAAGTCCTGCATTTTTTGCGATGATGATCGCATTTCTGATATGGGGGATAAAGCATGTTCCCGTTACAAGATTTATGTTTGATGCTTTTTTGTCCTGAAGTTCGAGAAAGATCCCTGCAAGTCTTTCGGCGTCAATAACGCATCCGAAGCCGTTATGGGAGATCTCCGAATTCTGGCAGTAGATGCATTTCATATTGCATCCGGAAAAAAAGACGGTTCCCGAACCTTCCGTACCCGTGATGCATGGTTCTTCCCACATGTGCTTGTAGGCTTTGGCCGCGGTAAGAGAGCTTCCCATATTGCAGAAGCCTTTTTGGCCGCTATATCTGTCTGCATGGCACATTCTGGGGCACAGTGTGCAGTCCTTATAATATTTTTCCGTATCGATAAGTTCCATGGACGAAAGGCAAATTTTGCAGGGCAGAAGTTTTTTATATAAAAAAAGCTGCATCCCGAAAGCAACTCACCATCCGGCTGATCTGCGGCACATGGACGGTCTGCTTAGTGCTGCTTGGTTCCCCACCTGACACGGTTCACAGGGTCGCACTGCGCAGGACCGGATGATAAGCTGCTTACGGGAAAGCAACAATGACATATTATATATTTTATCCATTCAAGTCAATAGCCGGGATGATTTCGGGAAGCGTACAGGTGTTACCGCCATTATGCTTGATATCTTAACTGATAGCGTTTAAAATTTATTGGATGTAGTTTTTTATAAGGAGAGTATAATGCTTACGGAAGTTTATAAAGAAATGCTCGGAGCAAAATCCGTCATAAGGGACCTTGCGGGGAAAGCCGCTGAACGCGGAAAAGAGATTGGATATGAAAATGTATTTGATTACTCTCTCGGAAACCCTTCAGTACCTGTTCCTGATGCGATAAACAGATCCATGATCAGGATGCTTAACGAAATGGATTCCAGATCTCTTCACGGTTATTCTCCCAATCCCGGTATACCCGAGGTGAGAGATGCTGTTGCCGGGTACCTTTCCAAAAGATTCGGTATCCCTTATAAGAGAGAGCATATCTTTATGACAAGTGCCGCTGCGTCGGCCCTTGCACATGCATTCAGGATCGTGACAAGTCCCGGGGATGAGGTGATAACATTTGCTCCGTTTTTTCCCGAGTACAGACCCTATGTAAATTTGACAGGCGCGGTGCTTAAATGCGTTAGTCCCGATACGGACAGTTTCCAGATTAATTTTGATGAGTTCGAAGCCATGATAAATGAAAAGACCATGGCTGTCCTCGTAAATACCCCCAACAATCCCTCGGGAGTTGTTTACTCGGAAGACACTGTCAGAAAATTGTCAGGGATACTTGAGGGTGCACAGAAAAAGTATTCACACCCCATCTATATCATTTCGGATGAACCCTACAGGGAGATCGTCTTTGACGGAAAAGAAGCTCCCTGCATTTCAAAATATTACGATAACACCATAATGTGCTACTCATATTCAAAATCCCTTTCCCTTCCCGGTGAAAGGATAGGATATATGGCGGTAAATCCCGCTGCTGAAGGCGCAGGCATTATGGTTGACATGGCTGTGCAGGTATCAAGAGGAATAGGACACAACTGCCCTTCTTCCATCATGCAGAGGGCTGTTGCGGAAAATATGGGACTGACTGCCGATCTTTCGGTATATGAGAAGAATATGAACCTTATATATGACAAGCTTGTCAGTCTTGGTTTTACCGTTGTAAGGCCCGGAGGGACTTTTTATATATTCCCCAAAGCACTTGAGGAGGATTCCGTTGCGTTTTGTAATAAGGCTTTAAAGTATGATCTTGTGCTTGTTCCCGGAGACAGTTTTATGGCACCGGGATATTTCAGAATGGCATATTGCATCGATACGGAAAAGGTTGAAAGGTCTCTTCCTGCAATAGAAAAATTTGTAAGAAATGAATATTAAGTATTAGGTCTCAGACTGATGACCTGATAAAGAAAGGGATAGTTATGTATAATGCTGGACTGGTTCTTGAAGGCGGCGGAATGAAAGGTATTTTTACTGCCGGAGTTCTGGATTTTTTTCTTGATAAGGACATTATCTTTTCAAGTGTCTACGGGGTATCCGCAGGGGCCTGTCATATGACGAGTTATCTTGCAAAGCAGAGGGGAAGGGCTTTTGATGTAAGCACGGAATACCTTGACACAAGATGGTATTGCGGGATTCCTTCACTTGTGACTACCGGAAATCTTTTTAATACGGATATAGCATATGACCTTGTTCCCAAAAAACTCAATCCCTTCGATTATGATACTTATGCAAAATACGAGGGAAATGCATATGCGGTGGTGACGGACGTAGAGACCGGGAAGCCCGAATATCTCCGCATCAAAACCTGTGACGGAAAAGACATGGATAAGATCAGGGCATCGGCATCTCTTCCTCTTATCGCAAGGATGGTAGAGATAGACGGCAGGAAATATCTTGACGGAGGTCTCAGTGATGCCATTCCTCTGAAAAGATCCATTGCATCCGGTAACGGAAAAAATGTTGTTGTGCTGACCAAGGAAGTGGGATATGTACGGACCCCCGTTCCCTCATATGAGATAGCCACACTCAGGATCAGATATGCGCGTTATCCGTGGGTATGGAAGCTTCTGAGGAACCGTGACATCAGATATAACAGGCAGATGGAGCATGTGCTCAGCATGGAGAAGGAAGGTAAAGCCTTCGTCATAAGACCTCAGCAAAAAAGCGAGACAAAGAGAATAGACAAGAATCCCGATCATCTTAAAAAGCTGTATGACGAGGGATACGCCGAGGCGTCAAGACGGTATGAACAGTTGATGGAGTATCTGAACAACTGATGTAATATAGTGTTTTTCGTTGACAAAAAGCATTTGTTATTATAAAATCATCTTTGTTTGAGGATCAAATCCTCTGAGGAGTTAATTTTTTTTTTATGAAATTCCAGAAGGGAGAATATTATGGCAGTTGAGAAGAAGTCTATTGCAAAGCCCGTAGCGGCTGCAGCTAAGACCGAAGCACCCAAGGCTGAAGCAAAGAAGCCCGCAGCAAAGAAGCCTGCAGCAAAGAAGCCTGCAGCTAAGAAACCCGCAGCTAAGAAGGCTGAACTTAAGAGCAAGGTAGTTCTTCAGTTCACAGACAGAGAGTATACCGAGGCTGATCTTGTAAAGATCGCAAAGGATGTTTGGAAGTATGATCTTAACGGCAAGGCATCAGAGCTTGCAAATGTTGAGCTTTATGTAAAGCCTGAAGAGAAGAAGGTTTACTATGTTATGAACGATAAGGAAGGAAGCTTCGATATCTGAGTTTTTTCCCTTTTGATGCTGATATGTATCATGTTACCGCTCCGGATTTTCCGGAGCGGTTTTTTGTATGGTCAGATTGTTTCCATATCTGTTTTTTGGGCTGCGTGATATGGTCTTTTTTTTTATAAAATGGTAGAATGTTTTAGTATATGCAGGTAAGGGGAAACGCACTTTATGTGCGTATTGATCGGAGGATTGTTTTCTCGTGGGGATAAAAAATAACGGCGACAGGAAAAGACCTGTGGTCGGGATCATGACAGGCAGTTTTCATACCGAAAATTCATCGCTCATAGCTCGTGAGGCAATTCGTGCGCTTGAGGGAACGGATGTGGACATCCGTCTCTATCAAGGCATAGACGCCGCACGCTATCTTAATATCGATAATTATGTTGATGAGGGATTTGATTATCATTACTACCCTCTCTATGGATACGGTCTTTTTGAAAAGCCGGACATTCTTCTGATATCTTATGGAACCATTTCTGCGATAGGAAACCCCATGTCCGTGAGTGAATTTGTAGCGGGCTTTGAAGGAATTCCCATCATCCTTCTCGAAGATGATACAGAGCTTGAAAACGGAATACATGTTACCATCGATAACGAAGGCGGAATGAGAGCCGCCGTAGAGCATCTTGTTGTTGAACATTCTCTTAAGGATGTGGTTTTTGTCTCCGGTCCGAGAGTAGTTCCCGATGCGGAGATAAGACTTAAAGTATACCGTGATGTGATGAACGAGCATGGACTTGATTCATCCGACGATCATATCATATGGGGGGATTTCACGGATCTTATAGACGGACTTGTTGAGGAATATGTTGCAGAACGCGGTATGCCGGAAGCATTTGCATGCGCCAATGATGATATGGCGGAGAGTGTCTACAGGGTCATTGAAGCTCATGGCAAAGTAGTGGGCAGAGATGTGTTCGTAACCGGATTTGATGATGTGGAAACAGCCAAGCACATGAACCCTCCCCTGACTACCGTAAGACAGGATTTTACGGAGGTTACCAGGATCGCCGTCCAGAAGATCGGCAGCTTCTTAAAGGGCGGGAACGATTTTGTCTCAGAGCATCTTCCCTCCAGGCTTGTTATAAGAAGCTCCTGCGGATGCGGATTTAACGAGGAGACCGAGGAAGAGCTGAACGAAGAGAGTGACAGACTTCTTTGGAATGAAAGAGCCAGAGTAAAGAATCTTCTTTATAACCACATGAAGAGTTCCCTCATGATACGTAATCTTCTTAACGAAGATATCACCATGGAGAAATTCTTCTTCAAGATAGGTGAACAGCTTAATTCGCTGGGTGTTGGACGCTCATATATATGTATGCTTGAAAAACCCAGGATCATTTCGGGTAACAAGAAGATGTTCATCCGTGACGACCTCTATCTTTATATGTGTCAGAACGGTGACAGCATTATTTCCTATGATGAGGATGATGCGCCGTGTCTTGCACCGGGAGATATTTCCGGATATCTTCCTTCTGAAAACGGAAGCATCATGGCAACCTTTGTGTTGTTTTACGGAAACGTGCACTACGGAATTTTCTGCGTAGAACTCGACTTAAGAGACATGCTCTTTTTCTATACCATATCCCTTGAGATCGGAAGCGCCTTAAGGTATCTGTATCTTGCAATGGATCAGAGAAATATCCTTGTCTCTCTTCAGGAAAAAAATCTCATCCTGGATTATTCCGCAAGCCATGATTCCCTGACAGGTATCTACAACCGTGCCGGTATCATGACAAGGGCGCTGAGTTATATTAAGGATCACAGGAAGGAAGGCAGGTTTGTGGCCTGCATGGGAGACCTTGATCATCTGAAGCAGATCAATGATACATTCGGACACGGAGAAGGGGACGAGGCGATCATAACCGCGGCCCATGTTATCGCAAGCTGTCTGCCTGAAGGAAGTCCCCTGGGAAGAACCGGAGGAGATGAGTTCACAGCATTTTTCTGCATTCCCGACAACGGGGATTTTGATGTAAATGATTTTGTGCGCAGCGTCAGGGAAGCGTGCGAAAGATATGATGAGTCTTCCGAAAAGCCGTATTATTTTAATGTGTCTCTCGGATGCCATATATTCGAATACAAAAAGGGCATCAACCTTATAGAGGTCTTAAAGAAAGCGGATGAAAGGCTTTATGAGGCCAAGATAAGAAGGCGTGCAAACGTCATAAAAAACCGGTAATGAAAATCACCGAAAGGAGAAAAGGATGACTACGGGAGGCTGGCATTCAAAAAATGCAGCCCTGCGATTACCTGTCCTAACCGCTGTTTTTGCAGCGGCTCTTTTTGTTATAGCATTTCTGTCCAGCAGGTTCTACAGTCCCGTTAAGGGTGAGGATAAGGTTGAAAAAATCTATGACCGTTATTACGTTATCGTAACCGACGAATACAGATCCTCATTCTGGCAGTCGGTGTGTGACGGTGCAAAGGAAAGGGCTGAAGAGAAAAACGCATATGTAGAGCTCCTTGGTCCGGGACTTACCGAAACCCATACCGCGGAGGAACTTATGGAGATGGCCATTGCTTCGGGTGTGGACGGCATAATGGTCTGCGGCGACGGAAGCCTTGAAATGAGCATGCTCATCAATGAAGCAACATCCAAGGGGATCCCGGTTGTCACCATCTATCATGACAATCCCGCCTCAAGGCGTATATCATATGTCGGAGTCAGCGGATACAATATCGGATCGGAATACGGAAGACAGATCATAAATGTTTTAAATGAAAGAAAAAGAAGGGCGGCATCCTCACCTGCAGATGAGGAAACGGAAGAAGGCGTGCAGACCCGTGATGAGATCAGAGTGGTGATCCTGTCAGACCCGCAGACATCATTCGATCAGAATGTGATCGCATCCGGAATATGGGACGTTCTTGGTGAAGAAGAACGTGATACGGATTTTTATGTGGACATTCTGTCCGTGGATGACAGTAATCCCTTTATGGTTGAGGAGTCTTTGAGAGACCTTTTCCTTAGCGGACAGGAACCGGATGTGATGGTGTGCTTAAGTGAACTCGATACGACCAGTGCATATCAGACTGTTGTCGACTTTAACAGGGTCGGTAATGTTTATATACTCGGCTCCTATGATTCAAAGAAAATACTGAATGCAATAAGCCGTAATGTTGTTTTTTCATCCATCTCCGTTGACACGGGAGAACTGGGACAATATGGCATAGATGCATTTTCCGACTATGAGGAAACCGGCAATACCAGCGAGTATTTTGCGGCGGATATAAATGTCATAGACAGGAACAATATTACCGATTACATGAAGACGGAGGAAGAAGATGAACCGTAGAAGATCTCTTTCTCTTTCTTACAAGATAAGCGGAATATATCTTTTGGCCAATCTGTTTATATTTTTTGTTGATATAACACTGATTTTCGGAATAAACGGCATGTCCAGGCAGATGGAGATGGTATATGAGGATAACAGCCATCTGATGGAGCTGTCCGTCGCCCTCGACAATGTGCAGGATTCCATGACCGAGTATCTGAATTCGAAATCAACGGATTCCCTTTCCGACTATTACCTGAGTGAACAGAAGTATTCGGAACTTGTGTCGCATCTTTCCGGGACCATTACGGAAGAGTACTACGGACGTATGCAGAGAAATATAAAGAATATGTCCGAGGAGTATCTGTCCGAGGTTGCCGATACCATAGATGCAAAAAGAGGAAGGAATGTCGAAAAATACCGCCAGCGCTATGAACGGGCAACCAGGCTTTATGATTATGTCAAGGACGGTATTCAGAGCATGAACAGGGGACAGTTCGTTTATAACTCTGAAAGATTTACAAATCTTGCAGGCGGATTCAGGAGATTTGAATTGTTTGCCGTTGCCGTAATGTTTGTGGTGCTGATAGGAAGCGCTCTTGTCATCATAAGGGTCAGCGGCAATCTTATCGCTCCTCTTAAGGCCCTGGCAAGAAGTGCCGAGGAGGTTACGGAAGGCGAGTTTGATGTTGTCATTCCTCCCGCAAGAACAAATGACGAGATAGGAACTCTCACCACGGCATTCAGAAAGATGCTGGTAAGCATAAGGGAATATATCGACAAGCTCCGTATCGGAATGGAAAAGGAAAGGCAGATGCAGGAAAAAGAACTCCTCATGGAGACCCATCTTAAGGATGCGCAGCTTAAATATCTCCAGGCCCAGATCAATCCCCACTTTCTTTTTAACACGCTTAATGCCGGAGCCCAGCTTGCCATGATGGAAGGAGCCGACAGAACGTATGAATATGTTCAGACCGTGGCGGATTTTTTCAGATACAATATCAAAAAAACAAATGAACTCGTTGATGTCGGCAGTGAGATCGATATAGTTGATAATTACATCAGGATACTGAATGTCCGTTTTTCCGGGGATATACATTATGAATCCCAAATTGATGACCGCCTTCTCAAAGTGAAGATGCCCGGCATGATCCTTCAGCCGATAGTTGAAAATGCAGTCAATCACGGTATCAGGGAAATGGGAGACAGAGGCTGGATCACTCTGAAGGTATACAGGGACGGAGACAGAGTATATATCTCCGTTAAGGATAACGGAAAGGGAATGAGTCTCGAGGATATAGGCGAGGTTTTAAGCGGACATATCAGGGAAAGACAGCAAAAGGGCGATTCCAACGGAATAGGAATGGATAATGTGATCGCAAGACTCAGACTTTTCTGCGAACGTGATGATGTTATAAATATAGTGAGCAGGGGACGGGGATCGGGAACCGAAGTGATAATCAATATCCCGTTTGAACATGAAGAAAAGCCGGATCCTGCTGACAGTGAAAAGATAGTTTAAAGGGTGCAGTGAATGTACAGAATAATGCTTGCGGATGACGAAGGAATAGTCATCGAATCCTTAAAATTCATAATCGATAAAGAATTCAAAGGTGAGTGCGAAGTAGAATTTGCAAAGACCGGAAGAAGCGTTATTGAACTTGCCGAAAGATTCAGGCCGGACATTGCCATAATGGATATCCAGATGCCCGGCATCAACGGTATCGAGGCAATGAAGGAGATCAGAAACTTTTCTCCGGGTACTGTATTTATAATAATGAGCGCGTATGACAAGTTCGATTACGCAAAGGAAGCGATAAAGCTGGGTGTGCTTGAATACATCAACAAGCCCATGGAAAAGACCAAGGTCGTCATGGTCTTAAGAAAAGCCATGGAGATAATCGACGGTGAGAGGAAAAAGAGAAGCGAGGATCTTCTCATAAAAGAAAAACTCGAAAGCGTTGAGCCCATTATTGAAAACGGCCTGATATACAACATTCTTTTTGAGGAGCATTTTGACGAAGATATCGACAATTACAAGACTGTTTTAAGCGTATCCGAGAATTACGGTTATATGATGAGTGTCGTATGTGGTGATTCCCAGGTTGGAAACCATATGACGAATGCGGTTGGAAGCTCTGTAAAGATGTCCAACCATTATGCTGAGGTAAGAGAAGCGTTAAAGGATTTCTTCCCCTGTAAAGTAGGTGCCGTGATGGCAAATAAGATAGCGGTACTTGTTCCGTACAATGACTCTAAGATGGATTACAACGACAGGATAGAGCTCATTGACAGGGGAATGGAATTTTTGCGCTATCTGCGCAGGAAGGTTGATATCAGCTTCAGACTTGGTATCGGCAGGGTGAAGCCTTTAAGGCAGCTGGGGCAGTCTTATCAGGAGTCGCTTGCTGCGCTTGTTGCAACAACCGGGCAGGTTGCGCATGTTGACGATCTTCCCATAGGCTGTGATTATGAAAATGACTACCCCATCGATCTTGAAAAGAGTCTTTTTGACGCTGTATCAAGAGGTGATATAAATGATGCCGTGTTAAGGTGCTCCCAGTTCATGTCCTGGGTCAGGGATAACTGCGGTGGAAATATCAATACAGTCAGGCTCAAGGTTCTTGAATTTGTAATGTGGTCCGAACATATCGCATATCAGAACGGAGGAATGACATACAGACTTGAATCGAGGGACTCATATCTTCCGGAGGTCATGTCCATGGATGGGGCTGCGGAACTTGAAGAATGGTTTACATCCAAGATAAAGGAAACCTGCCACAATATCGGCAGCAAACGTCAGGAAAAATCCACGGATACCATCGGAGCTGCAAAGAAATTCATTGAAGAGAATTATTCAAAAGAGATCACCCTTGATGATGTATCCCGTGAGGTAAACATTTCGCCTTACTATTTCAGCAAGCTTTTCAAGGAATCCACCGGGGAGAACTTTATCGAGTATCTTACCACTATCAGGATCGAGAAAGCCAAGGATCTGATGCTGTCTTCGGATATGTCAATGAAGGAGATATGTGCGGCCTGCGGTTATTCGGATCCTAACTATTTCAGCCGTACATTTAAAAAGAATACCGGATATACACCCACCGAATATAAGGAGAATAATCAGCGGAAATGAAAAAAGTGTTTTTAAAAAAAATAAGATCGGCAGCGGTTTTTCTCCTTTCTCTTTTTTTGCTTGCAGGATGCAGCAATGCCGAGATGCAGGGTGAAACGGTAAGCACCCCTGACGAAGATTCCATAATGATAGGAATGAGTTTTGATTCATTCCTGATAGAAAGATGGCAGCGCGACAGGGACATCTTTGTCCAGACTGCCAAAGACCTTGGAGCAGAGGTCAATGTTCAGAATGCCAACGGTGATATTGAAGAACAAAAGAAGCAGATCAGATATCTGATCGAAAAAGGTGCCAATGTGATAGTTGTAGTCTGCATCGATTCCGATTCTTTGTCCGATGTGGTGAAGGAAGCAAAGGATGCGGGTATCAGGGTGATCGCGTATGACAGGCTGATAAATAATTCGGATATAGATCTGTATGTATCCTTTGATAATGAAATGGTTGGAACCCTTATGGGAAGGAGTCTGATCAGAAAGGGTGTTGGAGGCGGAAAGGTCATCATCATAGGCGGATCCGTACAGGACAATAATGTCCATCTGGTAGAGGGCGGATTTAAAAAAGTCATGAGTGACAACAAGGTGGAAATAATCGGGACCACCCACTGTGACGGCTGGAGATCTGAGCTTGCATCGGAGTACCTGTATGATAACCAGGAGCTTCTTTCCGAATGTGATGCAATAATGTGCGGTAATGACAATATTGCCAGCCAGGTGGTAAATGTTCTTTCTGTCCAGAGGCTTGCGGGGGATATTCTTGTCACGGGGCAGGATGCGGATCTTGAAGCGTGCCAGAGAATAGTCGAAGGGACCCAGGTCATGACAGTATACAAGCCTGTGGAAAAGCTTGCCCGCTGCGCGGCGGAGTGTGCAGTCATGCTTGCAAAGGGCGAGGAGATAACAGGCTATGACGTTATCGTGACGGATAACGGATTTAAGGAAGTTCCCTATGTAAACCTCGAACCTGTCATGGTCACCAAGGAAAATATGGATGAAACCATCATCAGCAGCGGATTTCATACCCGCGATGAAGTATACCTGAACGTAAAATAGTCTGAAGATCGTCAAAATCCCATCAAAAAGTGGACATTTTTGTCATGGAAACCGCTTTCGCGGCAAAAAAGTGCTATCGAACCGTTTTCTTTTCTTCCGAATAACACAAAAATATACAGAAATTCGCAAATCTATTCTATTTTTTTAGTGTTTTTTGCGTGATATCATTCGAATCGTGGAAAGCCACAGTGGCTTTCGTAAAGAATTGATTGGAGGAAAAAAAATGAAAATCAAGAAGTTAACAAGTGTAGTACTCGGCGCTGCTATGACAGCAATGATGCTCGCCGGATGTGGAAGCACTTCTGATGCAGGAACTCAGGCTCCCGCGTCTACCACCGGAACCGAAACAACAACTGCTACTCCCGACGCTCCCGCTCCTGAAGAAGCTAACGGAAAGAAAGTTGGCGTTTCAATGCCTACCAAGGATCTCCAGAGATGGAACCAGGACGGCGACAACATGCAGAAAGAGCTCATAGCAGCAGGTTATGAAGTTGATCTTCAGTATGCAGCTAACGATGTTCAGCAGCAGCTCTCTCAGGTTGAGAACATGGTTGCTAACGGATGTGACGTTATCGTTATCGCAGCTATCGAAGGTTCTTCACTCGGTGAAGCACTTGACATGGCAGCAGCAGCTAACATCCCCGTTATCGCTTATGACCGTCTCCTCATGAACTCTGAGGCAGTTTCTTACTATGCAACATTCGATAACTACATGGTTGGTACCATTCAGGGTAAGTATGTTGTAGATGCTCTTGACCTTGACAATGCAGAAGGACCTTTCAACATCGAGTTCACCGCAGGTGATCCCGGAGACAACAACGCAGGTTACTTCTTCAACGGTGCTTATGATGTTCTTAAGAAGTATGTTGACGAAGGAAAGCTCAATGTTGTTTCAGGACAGAACACCTTTGATGCAGTAGCAACTCCCGGATGGAAGACCGAGACCGCTCAGTCCAGAGCTGAGAACATCCTTTCTTCCAACTATACCGACAAGGATATCGATGTATGGCTTTGCTCAAACGACTCCACCGCTCTTGGTGTTGAGAACGCTCTTGCAGCTAACTACAACGGAAAGTATCCCATCATCACCGGTCAGGACTGTGATATCGAGAATACCAAGAACATGATCGCCGGAAAGCAGTCAATGTCAGTATTCAAGGATACCAGAACTCTTGCATCTCAGGTTGTTAAGATGGTTGGTCAGATCCTCAATGGCGAGACCGTTGATGTTAACGACACCACCACTTATGACAACGGAGTAAAGGTTGTTCCTTCATTCCTTTGCGAGCCCATCTTCGCAGACGCATCCAACTATGAGAAGATCCTCATCGAGTCCGGATACTACACTGCAGATCAGCTTAAGTAATTAAGTCACAAACTTTTATAGACAGGCGGGTTTATTGCCCGCCTGTTTATCGGTAAGGAGATTGGAGGTATACTCTTGGGAAATCTAATTCTTGAAATGAAGAATATCACCAAGACTTTCCCCGGTGTTAAGGCTCTTGATAACGTAAATCTTCAGGTTGAAGAGGGCGAGATCCATGCACTGGTAGGTGAGAACGGAGCCGGCAAGTCCACGCTCATGAACGTGCTCAGCGGCATTTATCCGTATGGAAGTTACGAAGGGGACATTATTTATAAAGGAGAAGTATGCCAATTCCATAAGATAACGGATTCCGAGAAAAAGGGAATCGTTATCATTCACCAGGAGCTGGCACTCGTACCCCAGATGTCCATTGGCGAGAATATGTTCCTCGGCAATGAGAGGGGTAAGAAAAACGCTATAAATTGGAATGAAACATACAGTGAGGCTGACAAATATCTTGCGATGGTAGGTTTGTCAGAGTCATCACGCGTATTGATAAAAGATATAGGAACAGGTAAACAGCAGCTTGTTGAGATCGCAAAGGCTCTTGCCAAGCATGCAAAACTCCTGATCCTCGACGAGCCCACATCATCACTTAATGAGAAGGACTCCAAAGCACTTCTTGACCTCATGCTTGAGTTCAAAAAACAGGGAATGACCATGATCATCATTACCCATAAGCTCAATGAGGTCGTTTACGTAGCAGATAAGATCACCGTCATCAGAGACGGTTCCACGGTTGAAACCATGGACTGCCATTCAATGGAGATCAATGAGGACAGGATAATCCGCGGAATGGTAGGTCGTGAGATCACAGACCGTTTCCCCAAGAGAAAAGATGTCGCTATCGGCGATGTTAACCTTGAAGTCAAAAACTGGACAGTATACCATCCCATTTACGCCGGAAGAAAAGTTGTTGACGGAGTCAACATGAATGTTAAGCAGGGCGAAGTTGTAGGTATCTACGGACTTATGGGTGCCGGCAGAACTGAGCTTGCCATGAGCATCTTCGGAAGATCATACGGAATCGATATCTCCGGAGAACTTATGCTTAAGGGCAAAGAGACTGTTCTTAAGAATCCCCGGGAAGCTATAGATGCCAAGATTGCATACGTTACCGAGGACAGAAAGGGTAACGGACTTGTTCTTACAAATCCCATCCGCGTAAATACATCTCTTGCCAATATGAAGGGAGTCAGCAACAAGGGTATCATTGACAAGGACAAAGAATATCAGGTTGCTGTAGAGTATAAGGATAAGCTCCGCACCAAGACTCCTACCGTTGAGCAGAACGTGGGAAATCTTTCCGGAGGAAACCAGCAGAAGGTTCTCCTTGCAAAGTGGATGTTTGCGGATCCTGATATCCTCATCCTCGATGAGCCTACAAGAGGTATCGACGTCGGCGCAAAATACGAGATCTACTGTATCATCAATGATCTTGTAAAAGAAGGAAAGTCAGTAATAATGATCTCTTCCGAGCTTCCCGAGGTCATCGGAATGTCAGACAGGATCTACATAATGAATGAAGGAAAATTTGTCGGTGAGATGAAGTCCGAAGATGCTACTCAGGAAAACATCATGGCTTGTATCTTGCGGTCAGGAAGGGGCGAATAAGTATGGATATCAAACAGACACTTGATGTATTAAAGAAATACACGATGGTATTTGCTCTGATCGCGGTTGTGATCTTTTTCCAGGCAAAGACAGGCGGAAAGATTCTTCTTCCCCAGAATATCAATAACCTTATCTCACAGAATGCATATGTGTTCGTTCTTGCGGCAGGTATGCTCCTGTGTATCCTTACCGGAGGTAACATTGACCTTGCGGTAGGATCCGTAGTATGTTTTGTCGGCGGTATCGGCGCAGTTATGATGGACAGGAACATAAATGTCTGGGTTGCCGTTGCCGTAATGCTTATAGGCGGTCTTCTCGTAGGTTTGTGGCAGGGATTCTGGATAGCATATGTAAAAGTCCCGCCGTTTATTGCAACGCTGGCAGGTATGTACGCATTCAGAGGATTGTCCAACGTTGTCATGAAGGGATTTGCCATTGGTGTAAGAAATGAGACTTTCCTTAATGTATTCGGCGGCGGCGCAGATTGTTATGTGCCTGATATCTTAGGCGGCGGTGATTTCAATGTCACATGTATGGTAGTGGGAATCATTGTTTCGGCAGTTTTTGTCCTGATGGTTGTTATGGGCAGGATCGGAGCAAAGAAGAACGGATACGCCGTAGAGCCCCTTTACAAAGCAGTTGTTCGTATGGTTATAGTCTGTGCGCTGATCATATGGATGTTCTATAAGCTTGCCAATTATAAGGGTATTCCCGCAGCGCTTATCTGGATCGGACTGGTTCTTCTTGCTTATCAGTATGTTACCACCAAAGTCACAATGGGAAGATATCTCTATGCTGTCGGTGGAAACGAAAAAGCAACAAGGCTTTCCGGTGTTGATCCCAGAAAAGTATACTTGTTTGCCTACATCAACATGGGTCTCATGGCAGGCCTTGCCGGAATTCTTACCATAGCAAGAGCCGTAGGTGCTCAGCCTACATTCGGTGATGGTTATGAAATGGATGCCATAGCAGCATGCTTTATCGGTGGCGCGTCTGCTTCCGGAGGTGAAGGAAATATCTTCGGAGTTATCATCGGTGCGGTTCTCATGGGTGTTATCAACATGGGAATGTCCATCATGGGTGTATCAGCCAATTACCAGAGGGTAGTCAAAGGCATAGTCGTTTTAGTTGCGATCATATTCGATGTTCTGTCGAATAAGAAGAAAAAGTAAGGGGGTTGTGTCATGGCTAAATATCTGGATACGTTAAAGAAAAATGCAATGCTTATAATCCTCGTCCTGGTATATATCTTTTTTACCGTAGGAACGAAGGGCGCAATGTTCTCACCACTCAACTTTAATGCTCTTATTACACAAAATGCGTATGTATTCATCCTGGCAACAGGTATGCTGATGTGTATGCTCACAGGTGGTAACATCGATCTTTCCTGCGGATCATTTGTCTGCTTCATGGGTGCCATCGGAGGTATCCTGATGGTAGTAAAAGAAATGCCTGTCGGAGTATCGATCTTTGCAATGCTCCTTGTAGGTATCGTATACGGAAGTATTCTGGGATTCCTTGTAGCTTATGTAAATATTCCCCCCTGGATCGCAACCCTTGCAGGTTACCTTGCATTCAGAGGCTGGGGAACAGCGCTTCTTTCGGCAAACTCCACAACGGGAAGTATTTCACTTGCGAGCAGTAAGGGATTCCTCAGGATCTTTTCTGGAAAACTCTTTGAAACTCCCATAAACCAGTTTAATACAGTCTGCTTCGTGATAGGTATCGTTGCAAGCGTCATCGTAGTCGTAACTATTTTTATGGGAAGAATGAACAAGGTTAAGAAGGGATACGAAGCAGAAAGCATGATTTCTGTTATCGTTAAATCAGTTCTTTCCGTAGCGGCAATAATGCTTTTTGCATACAAGCTTGCCAAGGCCGGCGGACTTCCCGTAGTACTTGTATGGGTTGTGGCTATCGTTCTTATCTATTCCTTCATCACCGCCAAGACCAACCTGGGAAGATATTTTTACACCATAGGCGGTAACAAGGAAGCAACCAGACTTTCAGGTGTCGATACAAAACTGATCATGTTCTTTGCTTACCTTAACATGGCAGTTCTAACAGTTATCACTTCCTACATAGTAATAGCAAGATTCCAGGCAGCAAATGCAACAGCCGGAAACTATTACGAGATGGATGCCATCGCAGCCTGCGTTGTCGGCGGTGTTTCCGCATACGGCGGATCAGGATCCGTTTTCGGAATGGTAATAGGTGCAACCCTTATCGGTGTCATCAACCTGGGCATGCAGCTTATGGGTGTCGATGCCGACTGGCAGAAGATAGTCAAGGGCGGAGTTCTCCTGGGAGCGGTAGTATTTGATATCCTTGCTTCCAAGAAGAACACTACCAAATAATTCACAGCATCCTAAAATGAAAAACATTTTCTGAAAAAGAAGGCAGGGGATTTTTCCAATGTCATTAAGTTAACATTGAGCAATTAAGGGATTAACCAAATAATCAGCACGAGCGATGGAGATATTTGTATCTTCAATCGCTCGTGTTTTATTTCTGGATATCACAATAAGACAGACAAAAGTCTGTCCTAAAAAAGTATTCAATTCAGCACAATTATGCTACTCTGTACAAGAAGCCATGAAAAATCTTTGCAGTCAGATTTCGAGTGCGATGTCGTTCTGACCGTATCGGTATAAGATTTCTTGCAATTATGGTTTCCAGATCAGGTGGTGATGCTCTTTCGTAGAAGAAGAGTCTGCACATATGGACGGCAACCGAGAAGTTTGCTTTATATGTATGCTTTCTTTGTTTTTTAGCAATGACTACGTGCGAGGTAATCATTTCAGAAAAGTTATACATAATCAGATGTGCGTAGATTTCTTGATGGATGCACATCACCTTTTTTGAATGAAAATCAAGCATCCCTAATGTATACTTTAAATCTCGGAATGATGTTTCGATTCCCCAGCGGGCAGCATACAGCCTTTTTAACACTGTCGCCGGATACGCGTCTTTGCCAAGGTTCGTGACTACTGTTTCATAACTATCAGGTCCTATTTCAAAGCGGACCACCCTGAACTTTAATTCATAAAATGTGACGGGATCTGCTTTTCTTGTTTTATCCGGTAAATAATCGAAACTTACGTTATGGGGGACAAATCTGTATTTATTTTTATCTTTCAAAAGTTCCTTTATCTTGTTGGTTTGTTTTCGTACAAGTTTCAAGCAAATATCAACATCAAATTCATTCTCTTCAGGGAGTAGCAATCCGTCCTTTATACCGGTTTTTCCATCTTTTACACGTATCAAAAAGAACCATCCCTTTTCCTGTATATGCGCCATGTTGTTATAAGATTCATATCCCCTGTCTGCAATGACCAAGGCCTTACGGATGTCTGATTTATCAACCATTTCTTGCAATGCCATATGTTCATTCCAGCTCATACGCCCTTGTATTCTCGAATCAACATAAATATGTTGTTCAAGATCATAAAGGGCGTTTAAATGAATCAGGCTGTAAGGCTTCTGACCATTTGTCCCCGGAAAGTAGGTGTCTTCATCATCTGGATTAGTTGCGATTTGAATATCGGAACCATCTACTGCCAATAATCTTAAATGGTTAGATGGGCCGGTTATCTTTTTTGTGAACCCTGCCAATATATCCCTGAAGGCTTCCGGCTTAATTTTGCTTCGTTGTTGTACAAAAGCAGAGGCCGAGGGCATGTCAGGGGCATTATTAAAAATGTCAATCAACTCATTTGTAAGTCCCTTGCTCCCCATTCCAATAATACTTTCCACGACTTTCTTGAAAGAGAGTTTACGTTTTCGTGAAAAATCACGCCCTGGATTTGAACAGTACTTATCAGAAGAATTTGCAACGGTTTCAATTTCAGACATCAAAAGCTTTTTAATGTGTTTTGGTTTCATATAAGCACCTCCTTGCAATTAACTCTTTGCTAATTACAAGGGCCGCTTTCGCTACCTCTTTATTCAATCAGTAGCGAAAGCGGCCGCACATCTTGCTGCTCATGTCAAGTGTTTTTATAAAAAAAAGACCCCTATACCATTTCTGATATAGAGATCTTTGTTTTGTCATCTTAACTTAATGACATTGGGACATTGTGTTCCCCGTTTTTTTATCTTTTCCTAATTCTAATTTGCCAAATTCTTTGGTTTATCTGAGAAGTACTTCTTGGATATTCAGAATGACATTGATGTATCTTAATCTTCTCCCACCAGATGTACGGTCTTGTAACCGTGTCCGGTCGCAGGAAGGAATATATCTATGACATCCTTTGTTTTCAGTTTCAGGCTCGATGTGCAAACACAGGGATGGCAGCCGAGATATTCATCCTTCAGAACATCTTCATCAATCAGAAGCTGAACGTGATGTTCCGTATCGTTCATCAGGCCCATGATGCTGACAGCACCGGGTTCGATGTCTAAGTACTTTACCATATCCTCCGGTTCAGCAAAGGAAAGCCTTGCGGAATTAATCTGCGACGACAGTTCCTTGGTTTTAAACTTCTTGTCCCCGGGCATCATCAACAGATAAAAATTGGTTTTCTGTCTGTTGCAAAGAAACAAATTCTTGCAGATGGTCACTCCGAGAATCGCATCAATTACGTTGCAGGCTTCCATATTGTCTGCACGCTCGTGATCTGTGCGCAGATATTCGATTCCGATGTTATCGAGAAAGTCATATGTATGTATCTCTCGTGGCAGTCTGCCCTCCGTTTTTTCCGGTCTTCCGTTAAACAGTTCCATGTCTTCCCTCATTTCGAATAAAATTCCGTCTTGGTCTTGTTCATCTGAATCAGCAAGGACGACTGATTATAGGTATCAATCAGGGTATCGCAAAGCGCATGCACCTGATCCTCGGTTGTATCGCTTAAGTAAACAACCAGCGTATACTCCTGATACTCGGTTCCGTCATCACCGATCCATCCGCCGTTTGCATCCTGAATGGTATATCCGCCCATAAAGTCAATCAGGATTCCCTTCAGTTTCGTCTTTGCCTCTTCAGGTTCAAATACAGGCTTATTGGTGTCTTTGTCATTCGTTCCGAGATACAGAACATACTGAATATCGCCCTCTTCCTCCGCAGGCGGCGCGGGCTGCTTTTTTACCAGCCCCAGTATGATAAAGTATGTACAACCAAGTGCAAGTACAAGGGCCAATGTCGCCAAAACCAATGCAATTTTAGATCTCTTGTCGTTCATTTGTATCCTCCTTAAATTCCTATCGAATAATCAGCCTTGAACACCTCTCCGGCCTTAAGTTTCTGTTCGAACTCCCGTTCCTGCAATTCTCCGGTAAAAGTCTCGCAATCACATCTTCCGTACCACGGTTCGATACAGACAAACGGAGCATTTTTGTGAGGTGGTGACCAAAGCCCTACAAGCGGCGCATCAAACTTCACGGAAACCATCATAGCCCCCTTGGAATCCAAAAGATCCACTCTTCCGACCTGTCCGTTCTCAATCACAAGCGCATCGTTATCGAACAGTTCTTCATCAATCTCAATCACACCATCCGGCGTATATACTTCTTCAAACCGTTCGGTTACGCATCCACCGAGGCCGAAAATACGATTCTGCAGCGTTGCAACCGCATCGCCGGTTTTGTCGTAGAGTTTAAACGAATGTCCGGCAAGTGTCGGTACGGCAAACGCAGGATGTGCTCCGATCGCAAAATACATATCCGAATCATTTGTATTCGTCACTTCCCAGTTTACGGACAATTCGCTGCCGTCCAAAACATATCCGATACGGAGCATGAATTTAAACGGATATTTGGAAAGGCTTTCTTCGTTCTCGATGAGCACAAACCATATTTCATCCGTGGCTTTGCTCTCGAGCGTAAACTCCATATCCCTCGCAAATCCATGCTGCGCGATGGTATATTCCGAACCCGCGTAGCGATACTTTTTATCCTTTACGCCTCCCACGAAAGGGAAAAGAACGGGCGATGTACGATTCCAGAATGCGGGATCGGCATTCCACATCACTTCCCTGCCATCCGCCTTTTTCACAATGCTTCGAAGCTCCGCGCCGTGGGAATCAATGGTACATTTCATTTTGTCGTTTTCAATCGTATATTGCATTTCTTACCTCCGCTTGTACCCATAAATACTTTTTCCTTAGAGTTTAAACTCGTTCCTCAGAGTCCCTGATACAATAGAATCATTCATTGACAGAAGGTATAAACAATATTGATTCATGCTTATTCCTTCCTTTTTAGCGTGATTTGAAAGCGTATGGTGAAGTGTTTTCGGAATACGCAATTTGAACTGTCCTGAAAATTCTGATGAATTATCAGCCGTACATGGCTCTTCAATTTCTATTTTATCTTCCAAAGCCGCTTTCAGCCACTCTTTTTTTGCATCCAATGCATTTGCAACAACTTCTTCAATTGTTTCTCCACAAGTAAGGCATCCTGGTAATTCCGGATACCATGCCGTGTAGCCCCCTTCAACCGAATCAGGAATCAATTCCATACGATAAGGCAGTGACAAATAATAATTCAGATTTTTTTTATTCCTCTTCATTCGCTTGGCCTCCTTCGACCACTTCTTTTACCATCTCCACATAGGCTCTTTTAATCGGTTCATGTAGCGGAATCGTAATCGGAACACATCCCTTCTTTCGAAATGTTCGGTGACTACTCCCGCTCGATGGCGCATACATTTCATAACCATAAAACTCGAGAACCTTCTGAAGTTCGACAAATCTCATATTCTTATCGAGATTTCTTATTCTCACCAATAATTTATCAAATTTTGACATGCTTCTCCTTTCATAATAAATGGTGTCATATATGGTGTCAATACAAAAATAGAAGGGGAATGTTTAATTAGGCAAATAACCCTTAAATCCCCAAATATGAAGTTGCATTTAAACAGGAATAATCCACATAGGATGGTAACCATCCTCGGAGCCGGGAACCCGGCTTAAGATTCAGAATGAGAATCATATCACCCTTGTGAAGGTGTCAAAGTATTCTCTCCATACCGAATTTTTGCACCTCAAAGCCCATGGCCTCATAGAACCGGATAGCGCCCGGATTGCAGTTCCAGACGTTTAAGGTGATATTATAGAATCCGTTCTGCTTCGCATACTCAAGAACATGCTCATAAAGCATCTTTCCGATATGTTTGCCGCGCATGTTTTCATCGACACAGATATCGTCAATGTACAAAGTTTTAATATCGGTCAAAACGGAATTGCCCACCTCCTGCTTATAAACGCAGAAAGCGTGTCCCAGGACCTTCCCGTCGTCCACACAGACGAATACCGGCGTTTCGGGCGTACTTAGGATATGCTCCAGTTCCGATTCATTATATTTCGTTGCCGGTCCCTTAAAAAGATCCGGCCTTCCGTTATGGTGTACCATATCCACCTGAAGCAGCAATTCCAAAATTCCCGGAATGTCTGTTTTGATTGCTTTACGTATTTCCATAATTCTTCCACACTCTCCTAATTACAGCGTTTTTGGTTGTCAAATCCAGTTGTAATCGCCACCCGTGACGGCAAGGCTTAACAGCGTGTCATACTTTTCCACATCCTCGCCTTCCACTGTCTGAAGGAGTTTGGCAGCTTCCCTCTCAACCGGCGTTTCATCATCGGGTCCGATTTCCATATCCACTGCTTTTCCGCAATATGGACAAACCATTCTCGGGACTATTCGAATATTCAAAAACCTGCTGTCGCAGTCCTCGCACTCATAGAATCCGGCAAGTTGTGTTCCATCCGGTACATAGTACATTTTATTGTTCCTCCTTTGTAACAGGATCCGCACACGTTACAATTCTTTGTAACTCTTCTTCACTGATTCCAAGTTCTTCAGCGCCCTGAGTTACGGTCAACAGCCCTTTACTAATCATAGATGCTATTGCCTGTTTCTTTCCTTCTTCTCTTCCAATCTCTATTCCTTCTTCCAGGGAATCTCTGCGGATGAGTTCTTCTCTCGTTTCAAATGTCATATCGATTTCCGTCACTTTGACCACCTCATCTCTATAGGCAAATCATAGCATATCCATAAAATTAGCCGCAATACACTTTCCCATGCCCCACGGGAAAATCGCGATTTTTCTACGTATTGCACAACAAAATAATCGAGTAGGAGGGAGATTTAATTAATCTCCCGACCTCTCACACCACCGTGCGTACCGTTCGGTACACGGCGGTTCTCTAGTTTTCACAAATTTGCAGATAATAGCTAGTCATAGGCATATAGCCTTGGCTGGCTATTTCTTTATCTGAAAGAATTTGGTTCAGCATTAACGCCGCTCGCCATGGGCCCCTGCGACAATTTGCCAACTCATGCACTTTCCATTCTGGAATGTGCGTTATGAGATTCATGCGGTGCATCGTTATAATCTTCTTCCGTTGTTTCGATTACACAGCTGTACGC
>ODAI011591403.1_pt1 | contig 24622 bp, 18 predicted proteins | sample 1539321 | NCBI WGS metagenome assembly ODAI01 (sample SAMN02144231, study PRJEB22623) | gut metagenome | biome: sheep rumen | host: Ovis aries | place: New Zealand
GCGATTTCCCGACCGGCAAAATCGACAACCCGGTAGGGCAGGCGGCAGGGCTGCGCACAGGCGCCGCGGTTTGCGCTGCGGCCGCATTCGGCGCAGGACAGGTAGCAGCGGCCCGAGTACGACACGCAAAGCGCGCCGTGCACGAAGAATTCGATGCGCGCCCGGGGCATTGCGGCGCGGCAGGCCGCGATCTCTTCGAGCGTGAGCTCGCGGGCGAGGACGACCTGGGAGAATCCGAGCGCGTCGAGAAACGCAGCCTTGGCGGGGGTTCTCACGTCGCACTGGGTCGAGGCGTGGATTTCAAGGGGCGGGAGCCCAGCTTGCAGCAGTCCCATGTCCTGGATGATGAGCCCGTCAACGCCGGCCTCGTACGCCGACCAGGCAATTCGCCGGGCTGGCTCCAGCTCTTCGTCAAAGAGGATCGTGTTGAGCGTGAGATAGATCCGGGCGCGGTACCGGTGCGCAAAGGACGCGAGCTTTTCTATGTCCTGGATGCTGTTGCCCGCGTCGGCTCTGGCGCCAAAGCCGGGGCCGCCGATGTAGACCGCATCGGCTCCGTGCCCGATGGCGGCCATGCCGACGGCAAGGTCTCTGGCAGGGCTGAGCAGTTCAAGCGGGGCAAACGGGGTGTCGGACACGGCCAGAGGGCTCCTCGGGATGGCGTTTATCTGCGCTGCGCGCTCGGAATCCGGGCGAGCTTTGCGGGATCGGCGCACTTGTCAATCTTCAGGTACTCGGCCAGCTTCTCGTCGCCCGCCTTCTTGGCGGCGTCCGCGGGCGAGAGTCCCTGGTCATTGCACAGGTCGCGGAAGGCGCCAGCCTTCAGCAGCATCATCACGACTTCGCGCGAGGGGCGGCGGGCCGCCATGTAAAGGGGCGTGACGCCGGCCGAAGTGAGCACGTTCACGCGCGCCCCCTTCTGCAGGAAGAGCTTCACGATGTCGGCGTGGCCGTTCGTTGCGGCGTAGTGCAGCGGCGTCCAGCCGCCCACGCGGTTCACCGAGGCGCCCCGGTCAAGCAGCGTCTGCACGAGCTTCATGTCGCCCTTGAAGGCGGCAAGCATGAGAGCGGTTTCTCCGAGGTCGCTCGCCTGGTCGATGTTGATCCCCCTGGCGGCGAGCAGCACCTCGATCACCGACTTGCTGTCCATGCGGATTGCGCGCACGATCGCCGGATCGCCGTCGGCCACGTAGGTGTTTGGATCCATGCCCTCGTCAAGCAGCTTCTTGACGACGTCGCCCCGGTCGCGCTGCACGGCGCCGGAAAAGTTGGCCCAGCGTTCCTCCGGTCCCATCTTGGAGAAGTCGCTTGTCTGGGCAAAGGCGCCGCAGGAGCCGATCGCCAGCAGGACAGCGCCCGCAAGGGCGGCGAGGGTTTTGTTCGGAAAAGACATTTCAGAAATCCTTTTTCAAAAAGCGCTTGTAATTGTCGGTTGTGACGCGCGCCACCTCTTCAAGGGATACGCCCTTTAAGGTGGCAATCTGCTCGGCCACATGAATAACGTAGGCCGGCTCGTTTCTCTTGCCGCGGTGCGGCACGGGCGCCATGTACGGACAGTCCGTTTCGATCATGAGCGATTCTAAGGGCAGGGCGCGCACAACTTCGCGCAGCGCCCCGGCATTTTTAAACGTAATGGTGCCGGTAAAGGAAATAAGTCCCCCGGCGTCGATGCACCTCAAGGCGGTGTCAAGATCCGCGCCGTAGCAGTGCATGACAAATCCCATGTCGCCCGCGCGCATCTCGGAGAGAATCTGCGCGGCGTCGCGCTCGGCTTCGCGCGCGTGCACGATGAGAGGCTTGCCGAGGTTCCGTGCGGCGCGGATGTGCATCCGGAAGCGCTCGCGCTGCCAGGCGAGATCCCCCTTGCACCAGTGGTAGTCAAGGCCGGTTTCCCCGACGGCGGCGATCTCGTCCGCCGAGCAGATCGACTCGATCTCCTCGACGCTCGTCTCGGGGACGTTCTCGTATTCGGGGTGCAGGGCCCAGGCGCCAAAAAGCGCGGGAGAAGTCGCGCTGCGGACAAGATCGATGACGCGCTTTTCCTCGCCGCGCTCGCATCCGATGACGGTTGCGGCGGCAACGCCCGCGTCGCGCATGCGGGAGAGCACTTCGGGCAGATCCCCCGCGAATTCCCGGCTGTTGATGTGCGAGTGGCTGTCGACGAGAATCACGCGCCTAGGCTCCATGTCCGCTGTAGAGCTCTTCGATCTCGGCGGCATAGTGCTCGCAGATCTGCCTGCGGCGCAGCTTCTGCGTCGTCGTGAGCAGGCCGTTCTCCACGGTCCAGCTCTCGGGCACGATCGCGACATTGCGTGGCTGGCCGTAGCGCGGGAAGTTCTTCGATGCCGCGCGGATGCGCTTGAGGACCGTGGTGCGCACGTCGCGGCTTCCCATCGTCGTGGGATCATCCGGATCAAGCTCGAGATCGGCGCAAAGCGCGTGCCAGCGCTCCTGGTTCGGCACGACCAGCGCCGTGATGAAGGGGCGGTTTTCGCCGATCACCATGATCTGCTCGAAGAGGTGATCCTCCTTGATGGCGAACTCCAGATCCACCGGGCTCACCTTCTCGCCTACGCTCGTGACGATGATTTCCTTGATGCGGCCCTTGATCCGGACGCGGCCTCCGTCGGAGAGATCGGCCTGATCGCCCGTCCTCAGCCACCCGTCCTCGGTGAAGGCCTTGGCAGTCTCATCGGGGCGCTCCCAGTAGCCGCGCATCACCTGCGGGCCGCGCACCTGAAGCTCGTCCATCTCGCCTAGGCGCACTTGGGTGTCGTCGACCGGCTCGCCCACCGTGAGCGGATGGTTGTTTCCCGGGCAGCTCATGGAAATCACGGGCGAGCTCTCGGTGAGCCCGTAGCCCTGCATGAGGGGCAGCCCCATGCCGCAGAAGAACTTCGCAACGGTGTAGTTCAGGGCCGCGCCGCCCGAGATCAGCATGCGCATGCGCGTGCCGAAGATGCTGCGCACGGGCAGGGCCGCCTTGCGGGAAAGGTATCCGGCAACAAAGAGGTCGAGGAACTCGCGCGCGGAATGCTCGACGGGCAGGCCGTTGTCGCGGCAGAAGCGCCGCCAGCCCACTTCCTGCGCCCAGGTGAAGAAGCTCATCTTCTTCGGGGTCATCTTGCGGTACGTGAGCATGAGCCGCGAGTAGAAGCGCTCGAATACGCGGGGCACGGCGCACATGATCGTGGGGTTGAGCTGGACGAGGTCGTCGGCGAGCTGCGCCATGCCGCGGCAGATCGACAGGCACGCTCCGCAGGCAAGCGCCGAGTAGTAGGTCACGGTGCGCTCGAACGTGTGCGAGAGCGGCAGGAACGAGAGGAACTCGTCCTGCTCGGTGACGCCGATTCGGCCGATGGTCTGCAGAGTGTTGCTCACGATGTTCGTGTGGGTGAGCATCACGCCCTTGGGGCGGCCCGTCGTGCCGGAGGTGTAGACGATTGCCGCAAGATCCTCGCTGCTCGGGGGCCCGGGCAGCTCCTTGATGTCCCTGCCGCTTGCGAGCCACTCTTCCAGTCCGCAGTAGGGAATGTGCCCGAGGCTCGTGCCGCTGTCGGATTCATTGGTGAGCACGACCTGCTGCAGATGTGGGAGGTCTTCGCCGAACTCGGCAAGGCTGTTCCAGCGCGCGTAGCTCACGGTGACGAGAAAGCGGGCGCGGGAATTGTTGAGGATGTACACGCTCGAACCCGCGGTGTCGATCGAGTGCAGGGGCACCGGAACGAGCCCGTTGGCAAGCGCCGCCTGATCGAACGTGAGCGCGTCGATCGAGTTGGGCAGCAGCATGGCGACGCGGTCGCCGTGATTGAGTCCCATCTTGGCAAAGGCCCTGCGCCACTTGCGCACGCGCTCGTAGAACTCGCGCCAGGTGAGCGAGAGCCATGCATTCGTTCTGTTGTCGTACCAGCGGTATGCGGTTCTGTCGGGCCAGATGCGCACCGTGCGCACCAGCATATCGGGGATCACCTTGAATTCTTCAGACATCCGGGACACTTGAATCGTTCCTGTGACAGTAAATACGTGCAATCTGCCTATTTTAGTGCATGAGATCACGGGAGATTCATAGCAAAATCCGAAATGTGAGCGATGGAATATTCGGGTTTTCGGCGATGCGCCGGAAAAAACAGGGCGAGGGTGGCGGCAAAAATGGCAAAATGCATGTCGCAACTGGCTCTGGAATTATGGAGAGAGTGAATTGAATCAGGAAATCAGGCAGATCCTTTCGATCCTTGGACGGGCGGCCGTTCCGTTTCTGTGCTGCGCCGTGCTGTTTGCCATTCCCGTGGTGACGCTGATTGCCGACAGAAAGATTGAGCTTCCCATCGAGAATGTGACGGAGCTTATGCAGGAGGCGGCGCTCTTCGTTTCCGCGCTCATCTTCTTTGCTCTGGGACGGAGCCGGCCGGCTGCGCGGGCCGGGCTCTTTCTTGCCGGGGGCTTTTTCTGCGTGCTCTTCATCCGGGAGCTTGACGCCTGGTTCGACTTCATCTCGCACAGCTTCTGGATTCTTTGGGAAGTTGTGTTTCTTGCTGCGCTTTGCTGGACGCTCAGGAAGGAGCCTCTTTCGAGCTATCGGCTTGGACTCGCCGAGGTGGTTGAGAGCCGCGCCTTCATCACGATTGCCGTCGGGGTTGCCACCGTGCTCGTCTTTTCGCGCCTGTTCGGCTCCGGATTCCTCTGGAGCTATTACCTCGAGGGGCGTCCGCTCATCCTTGCCAAGCGCATGGTTGAAGAGGGAACGGAGCTTTTCGGCTACCTCATGATTCTTGCGGGAACGATCCTCCTTGCCCGGGAGAGGCGCAAGTAGTGCCTTGCGGAGTTCTTTTCGGGGACGACGTTTGAGCATTCCCTTTGATTCGATACCTACTTATAGGTAGTCATCGAATTTTTACGATTGTCCGCCACTTTGTAATCGCGCGTTTCGATTTGTAAATCCGGTGGATTTTTCAATGAAATTATGATTAAATGCCGCTTATCACAAAGTGCGATGTATTGATGATCGCTCATGTGATATCTCCTTTTGGTGGTATGGTTGATTGCCACTGCGGAATTGCTTTACGCTGATGCCTTCCTCCTCGTCAGCGGATTAGACAAGCGGTTCTGCAGTGGCGTTTTTTTTTCATGTAGGCAGTAACCCCGTGGGCGCAACAAATCCCCTTGTAGCCTGGGGCCACAATCGTTGCCTGTCTATAAACGAATGCATCAGAGCGCAGAGACAAACTGCGCAGGAACAACGCCGAGAATTTCCCCCGTTTCTCTGGCAACCAAAGCTTGGCGCGGTTCCCCTTGAGGTGTCATCCGATTCAACTCTTTGACTTCACGACGCAAACGCTTGCATCTCTCGTCCCGCACGGAGTGTCTGGCACCTGTGTTGATGAAGTCTGTTCCGCTCTTGAGCATGGCATAGATGATTCTTGCCAGCAAATGGCTGATGGCAACAACGGCTCGTCTCGTGCCGCAGCGCATCTTGAACACAACGAAGGTCTCCTTGAAGATGCATTTGCTCAAACCGATGCCGTGCGCGCACTCGACCAGCGTGCGACGCAACCACTTGTTGCCCTTCGGGGCGGCACCTGAGTAGCTCTTGTCGGCAGAGATCTTGTTGCCCGGACAGATTCCCATCCAGGAACAGAACTTCTCGGAGCTGGAAAAGTGCTTGCCGATTTGATCGGTCAGTTCGGCAAAAATCAGGCGTGCAGCTGTTTCCTTAATCCCCGGAATGCTCTGCAATCTGGCGATCTGGGTGGAGTACGGCTCTTGCATTGTCTTCAGACGCAGCATTGTCCGTTCGGCGGCCTGCTCACTCTGGTCAATTTTCTGGAGCTCATCAATGAGTTGCTCGCGCATGACGGGTGAAATCTCGAAAGCCAAGGCGTCGCGAATTTTGGCAGCGCTTGCTCTCAAGCGACGGGATTTCTCTGCCACGATGCGCGCAAATGAATCAGGTTCAAGAAGCAGCGCGCGGATGATGGCCGTTGCCGCAACTCCCCGAATGTCGCTGAATACGGAACTGGCCCGACAACCTGCAGAATTGAGCAGCTTGTGGAATCGGTTCTTGTGCGTCGCGATGTCAGAGACCTGTTTCTGGTAAAGCCGGGCCAGAGTTCTCATGTCGCGAAACTCTTTGGTGGGGACGAAAGACTTGCGGATGTTGCCTACGCGGGCGATTTCGGCCAAACGCTTGGCATCCTCCCTGTCGGTTTTCCTGCCGATGACGGCTTTAACATCTCGTGCGTTGACTAGGGCTAGCTGATCGGCAGTAAATCCTGCAGCCTCAAGAGCCTCGTATGGGCTGCGCCACAGGACGCCGGTTGATTCCATCACCACAATGCACGGGTCGCATTTCTTGCATCATGCTGCAAATTCAGTCAGTCCGGATCGTCCTGTCTCGAAATTAGCAAACACCGTCTCGATCTTGTGATTGCGCATCCTTTGGAAGGCGCAGAAGAGTAATTGTGCGTGGACATCAACGCCAAGAGCGGATGGGTAGCGAGCTTCGACAACATGGGCGGGTCCAGTAATGACGGAGCTTGACTTGCTCTTGTTAGTGGAGAGTTTGGTTGTAGACTTCGCCATGGATCCTCCTTGAGAAGAGAAGGGATCTATCGGGAGCCGTGCGACTCAATGCACCTTGGTTAGAGAAAAAGCGCTCTCGGCCGTAGGCGAGTCCATTTTTTCATCCGCCTTGGTCCGAAGAGCCAGAGCAATACGGGGTGGTGCGCCGGTTCGGCGTTGACAAATACAAGAAGGTGAAAGGCCTTTTCTGGTAAACCCAACAAGCAGTCAGTACATAGCCTTGGCACCGAAGTCGCGAGGCTAGGTGTAAGCGTAGGCAATGGGGCATGGGAGCCGCAATAGGAAGTGTGAAGCTGTTGAGCCTCGTTAATTTGATAAGCGGAAGTCGATGTAATCCCCCTCACAGCAGACAGCAATGCCGAGTCGTTATGCGAGACGAAGGCAGGTTCCGCCGGGGTCGTGGGGGGGGGGCGAATATGCGAAGTATTGTCAATGTACCCGGGAGATCTGCCATCCCCGCAACGTAAGGGTCAACAAGGCTGATAAAGCCAAGCTAGCCCAATGGATGAGCAGAAGTCGGATCGCCTCATGGTAGCGAGTCAGCCTAAATGTACACGATCTTCGGTTGTTAATTCCTAATAACTAGAAGCCTTCTCTGCTAAATTGTTTATTGGTTGACTGTATTAATTTGATTTTCACATTTTTTTATGGAATAAGGAAAATAAGGTGATTAAAAACTATCTAGATTTAGATGCAAACAAAAATAATTTTATGAGAATTTGGGGTGTGTCTATATTTGTTATTGCTGTCATTTTATTGAGCTTAGTGTCTAGGTATAAGCTGTTGGGAGTCGTGTCGCGCGATATGGAATTGTTTCTGATCCCTTGGTTTTCCCAGATTCAGAATCTAGGCGGATTAAAATCATTAGCGAAGCAGGTTGGAAATTATGGAATTGCCTATCAAACGTTTATTGGGTTGTCTACATATATAACAGGAAATCCCTTGTTAGCGTACAAAATTTTTTCGATTTTTTTTGACTATGTATTGGCATCTATAGCCGGTTATCTGCTGTTTTCGATGACGAAATCAAAAACTGAAGTTTTGTTGCTTTTTTCGGCCATATTGGTGTCTCCTGTCATCATGATGAATTCTTCGTGCTGGGGACAGTGTGATTCGATTTGGTCGGCTTTTTGTCTTGCTAGTATCGCATCAATTTTGGCTAGGAGGACTTGCCTTGCGGGTGTTTTTTATGGTGTTGCTATTGCATTTAAACTCCAGGCTATTTTTATATTTCCTTTTCTAATATATGTTTGCTTTGTTCGTTCGCTTTCTCCACTTAAGCTTTTAAGTGTGGCATTTGTTGCGTTTGTTTTTCTTAATCTTGGTGGGATATTAAGCGGGCGTAGTTTAGTAGATATAATGTTAATCTATGTTAGACAAACAGGAACATATACGCAGCTATCTTTGAATTATCCGTCATTTTGGTGTTTCTTTGCTCCTGGTCAAGGTAATATTGTTATTAATCCTTTGAATTTTCGACCAATGGCAATGTCGTTGACAGTGTTTCTTTTGTTTTCTTTTTTCTATTATGCATTTAAAGTTAGGCCAAATCCGAGTAATGGCGATCTTATGCTGGTTCTTCTGATCTCTTTACAGATAATTCTTGTTTTTTTGCCAAGTATGCATGAGCGTTATGGGTATTTAAATGAGGTCGTTGCTATATTTGTAGTATTTATAAATATAAAACTTCTTTTTCCTTGCGTGTTACTTCATGCCATTACGCTGTCAACATATGGCGCATATCTTATTGGTAGTAGTATCAGTCTTTCAATTCTTTCGGCATTAAACATCATTTGTTTATGTGTGTATATCATGTTCTACTTTTCGATACTAATTCAAAATAGAACATGAGTTCTGTAGCCGATGAAGGGTAGAGCAGCACCTGAGAACCGTAAATTTTCAGAGTGTTTGCCGCAGTTCGCTATCACTTTGCTGGTTACAGGCTCGGCCAAGCAGGACCATCGGTGAGAATGCCAAACACTCTGAGAATTTGCGATCTATGTCGAGCCCTGGCAGCAAAAGGGCCTCAACCTCGTCGTTGCCTGCTACCGGCCAAAGGAGAGCCCTAGGGGCAACTTCGAGCTTGCAAAGGACTATTCGCTCGTTCGTGCAGAAGAAGTCGATGGAGGGCGTGCACAGTTCGCCTACGACAATCCTTGGATCAAGTTCGAACTACGGCAATGTGTCGGGCGTTGAGATGAACGCCGACGATGCGCGAGTCCGCGGCATCGCGGACGGTGACATGGTCGAGGTCTGCAACGGCTGCGGGGCTTGTCATGCCGCCTGCAAGGTCGAGCACGGAATCACCAAAACCGGCACGTGGCTACGCAACCGATACGAGAACCGCGCAACGCTGGCTCTTCTCACGATGGGACGCAACCAGTGCGACGAGCCGGATTGCATGAGGATCTGCCCGGTGAAGGCATACGCAAAGGATGAGGATGGGTTGGTCATACAGGACCACGCCAAGTGCATCGGCTACAAGGCCTGCATCACAGCGCGCTCCTGGCACAAGCCGGCCTTCCGCGAGAAGGACTGGAAGATCAGCAAGGGCGATTTCTGTGCTCACCGCCTTGCCAACGGACTGCCACCGGCATGTGTGGCAGCCTGCGCCAACGGTACCATCTAGTACGGACTTCTTGAGGATCTGTGGGCGAAGTATCCCGATGCTATAGAGAAGGGATGGGATTGGGCTAGGAAGAGATTTGGCCTTGATGATCCAAGAAGGACACGTCCAAATGTGTTGATAGTGCCGCTTGAGGCGAGGGTGAATTAAAAAGTCGAAATTGTGAGTCGAATGACGAGAGTCTACGGGTTCCCGTTTGGCGTTGGGAAATCAATCAGAGCGCTAGATGGCAGTGCAGCTATTGCTCGATCATTGTGGTTTTCGTTGTTTTAACCTATCATCAATCGTCACTTTTTTTGATAGCAGTTCACTGATAGGATCAGGGTGCTCGGAACCAAACCGTCTTGGCTAAGCAAATGCCCTGAAGAGAGACTATGAAAATAACATTGTCCATTGTCGTCCCTTGCTATAACGAGGAACAGGTTCTTCCGAACTCAATCCCCCGAATGGAGCAGTCTGTTGCGGAGCTGCAGAAAACAATTGCACAGGTGGATAAGACGTCCATGACAAGGTTTTCCGGGCAGGATCTGCAGATTGACTATGAACTGGTCTTTGTGAACGACGGTAGCTCGGACGGCACGATGGATATCCTGCAGCGGAGCCAAGAGAGCAATCCGCACATTCGAATTGTGAATTTCGCGCGCAATTTCGGTCATCAGATCGCGGCAACAGCAGGCATTGACGCAAGCAATGGCGATGCGGTGGTTCTGATTGATTGTGATCTTCAGGATCCCCCGGAAACGATCACAAAAATGTTCCTCCTGTGGCTGAATGGATATGACGTTGTCTATGCTACAAGAACGAGGCGTCTGGGAGAGACGGTCTTCAAAAAGATAACGGCGAAGGTGTTTTATCGTGTCCTCGCGGCACTCTCTGACACGGCCATCCCCGTCGATACCGGCGACTTCCGGTTGATGGACAGAAAAGTTGTGGACTCTCTGTCTGCGATGCCGGAACGGGACCGCTTCATCCGGGGCATGGTGAGCTGGGTCGGATTCAAGCAGTTTTCGCTGCCTTACGAGCGGGTTCAGCGTTATGCGGGCGAGAGTAAGTATCCTCTTGCGAAAATGATTTCGTTTGCCCTGAATGGGGTGCTGTCGTTTTCCATCAAGCCGCTCAAGCTGGCTTCTCTGATGGGGATCTTTTCTTCTTTGTTGGCTCTAGCGGGCCTTCTCTATGCGCTGTATTCAAAACTCGTTTTGAATAGCGCCATCAGTGGATGGACGAGTCTAATGATCGCCATTCTGTTCATCGGTGGCGTGCAGCTATTTTGTATAGGAGTGCTGGGAGAGTATGTGGGGCGCATCTACAAGCATGCCCAGGACCGCCCTATGTACATCGTTGAAGGATATTACGGTTACGGAGATAAAAAGCCGCCTAAGACGACCCGTTCTCCAATTGTGGATCTTGAATAGGAATAGCCTGCAGGATCATTTGGGAAAGTTTTGTCATGAACATTAAATTAAACAGGTTCCTTCCTTACGCGGCGTCTTTTCTTTTGCCGTTTGGGTTGGTGTTTATTGCCTATGCATTCCTTCGCATCGCGCCATTTGGGGATCAGACCCTCTTGATTGCCGATGCCCAGGAGATGTACATCAGTGATCTTGCGTACTTGAAGCGTTTCCTGCTTGGACAGGAGGGCTTGTTTTATACCTTTGAAATTGCATTCGGCATGCCGCATATCGGACAACTGACATACATGCTGAATCCTTCCAATTTCATTGTTCTGTTCTTTGAACTGGAAAACTTCCCGACGATGTATTCATTGCTGACCGCAATCAATTTCTCGGTATGCGGTCTGACAATGTTCATCTTATTGTCTTCCGTTTATGGGAGGAGTGCCAGCAATCTCATCTTTTCGACTATCTATGCGCTCATTGGGTTTAATGTTGCAAACTGCTTTAATTACAACTTCTTCGTTGATGTTGAGCTGCTTCCTCTGATGACGCTCGGCATCGTACGCATCATTAATGGCCGGGCTCCCTGGCTGTATCTGGTAACGCTCACTTTTGCCATCTTCTCAAGCTTTTACTTTGGATTCTTCTTGTGCGTTGCATCGGTTGTTCTTTTCCTGATGTTCTATTTTGAGAAGGATGAGAGCAATCCTCTGAAGAAAAAAGAGATTTGGTTCAAGTATACGGCATCCTCGATCGTAGCTGGACTTCTTCCTGCATTTCTGTGGGTTCCTGCATTTCTTTCATTCCTTGGCGGGAGGGCGGAACAGAATTCGTTTTCCGATTTCAAATTATCAGAAACGATGTCATTTGCTGAGGCTATAGCAAAGTTGTTTACTGGAGCAAATGGACCTCTCGAAATTATCGATGGGAAGCCGAACATCTATTGCGGCACCCTCGTTGTGTTCCTCGTTATCTTTTTCTTCATCGACAAAAGAAATCCACTCCGGTTGAAGATCATTCGCGCTGTTCCTCTGGTGTTCTATTTCACAACATTTTATGTCCAGGCGCTATCAATGGTCATGAATGGGATGACAAAAACAAATTGGTTCAACTTCCGATATTCATTTGTGTTCTCATTCTTACTCATTTTTATCGCGTTCGAACAATTCAAGAGAATCAGAGAGCCAGCAAAGGAGGACTTCAAGAGAGCATGCTTTGTTTTCGCAGGAATGGTACTCCTGGCATTTAGTCAGAAATTTAATTTCATAGTGGGAGGAAACCTAGTCTATGATCTATTGCTTTTTTCAATATGTCTCGCAGCAATCTTGATGACATGGGGGAATGAAACAAAATCGCCGTACAAGTTATTGATAGTGCGACTGTTAGTTCTTTGTTCTTTGCAGTGTGTACTGAATTTTACCGTATGCACTAAGCAATTGATGCCCATGTCGATTACACAAGAATCCTATAGGAAAGACGTGGCTACTGGTTTGAAGTTTAAACGGACTATTAGTGGACAAAGGGATGGGTTTGTAAGAGCAGTAGAAGATCCAATGCCCAAGAGAAAACTATTGGCCTCGCGCATTCATGGTTACAACGGAACGAATTATTTTGGTTCGGCAGAACAGACGTTTGTTTATGATGGCTTTGGAAAACTTGGGATGAATTGGTGGAGGAATCGACTTTGGTATCCGAGAGGAATTCCGGAGTCTTTTGATTCGCTTCTTGGAATTAAATATATTAGTTCACATAGTGATTTAGTCAAATCAAAAGGATATGAAAAACTGTACCAGATTGGCAAGAATTCTATTTACATGAACAATAATGCCTTACCAATAGCAATGATAGCTTCAGATTCTATTGTCCGAGTACGGCTAATGGATAATGTTTTTGAAAATCACAACAATATATGGAAGTCGTTGACGGGCGGAGATAAAGATGTATTCATCGAAGAAAAAAATATTTTTTTTCGAGTTAATGCAAATCACAATGGTTTGAATTTGAATTCCAAACAAATCAAGGAAGAACACGGTCTGGATAGGGTAAGAAAAGAAAACATAAGAATAGATTCAGGAAGTGAATCTACTGCTCTCTCTAGAGAAGAGATTAATCGGGATAAATATGAAACAATACAATTGATTGTTAATAACGGAAGGTATATTGAATGCACTTTTGTAGCTAATCATAGTGGTAACATCTACTCCCAAGTATCAATGAAAGACTCTATTGGAGGAAATGTTGATCGTGAGACTACTGATGCAATCCGTTATCTTGGCAGGTTTAGAAAGGGCGATAGGGTCACTGATTATATTTCTATAAAGAATAATGCGAATCGAGATGAAATAATAAAACTTTGTGAAGGATATAGATCTGCCTATGTTGACGAGAATATTCTTTCATCTTATGTTGCAGAGGTCAAGTCAAAGTCTGGTACTGTAGAGTTAAAGAATGGCAGAGAATTGACGGGATCTGTTTTGGCAGAAAAAAAAGCAGAATTATTGTTTATGATCCCATACAATTCCGGGTGGAGGATAAGGATTGATGGGAAAGATGCTAAACCACACAAATCAGCAGATTTGTTTATTTCGACAAATCTCGAGGAAGGTAAGCATGTATTTAGCCTTGTGTATTACCCTGTTGGGATGAAGTTTGGCTTAATGCTTTCTTTATCGTCATTGATACTTCTCGTTATATTGATGGCTGAGAAAATTTGTTTTGATCGAGTCTTGAGAAAAATAGTATGCTAAAGATGGATCAAAAGAACTAGATTTTTTAATTCTCAGGAGTATTAAAAAAATGATTAAAAGCGATTTCAGTAGACAGGTCTTTAAATTCGTTTTTTGTTTTTTGCTATTGATCTCAATTGTGAGCATGATGGCGCTGATAATTTTCCAAGCAAAAAGTGAAGCCATTGATATTAAAACTTTTCATATGAATGGGGTTTATCAAACAGCGAGCGGTCTGTTTAGGATCGATTCCGGAAATTTTCCTGGGAAGGATTTTTTCCCGTATCTTGGAGTCGGACCTCTTTTGATAATCTATCCATTTTTCAAGCTCGCCGGAGGTGTCCTGACGAGTAGTGTATTTGCCGCCAAGGTCGTAACTTTGACTCTGAGTTGGATATCTGTATCAGTTTTGTGGCATTTAATTATTCGTCCAAGATTTGTTTTTACTTCTCTTTGTGGTGGTGCTATCTTACTAATAACAACGTATCTAGTTGCAGGAATGCTGGATTATAGATTTCTCTCGATTTTTGGGGCGGCACCAGGAAATTCTCTTAGACCTATCAGGTCAGTAATTCCGTATATCGTAGCTATTGCCATTTATTTTGTGATGACGTATTATCGCAATGGATACAAGAGTAATATTTTCGTTGGAATTGTTATTGCTATTAGTTTACTTTGGTCAAATGATTTTGCTATTCCTACGGCTGCATGCTCTTTTGTTTTTTATTCGGCTATATTATATTTCAATCAAAATAAGAATTGGAAAAGAGGGGTTTTAGTTGTCTTTTTTTCAGCCTTCATTTCTTGGGCTAGTTGTTTATTCTTAATTACGTTAGGGCATCCTTTCGAACTGCTAAAGTACAATTTTGTTGATGTTGCTAAGGATCAGTGGTGGTACTTCGCTCCCTATAGCGAAACAAGGCGTATATTCGGATTTGTCCAATTGTTTAAACTTATCTCAGGTGAAACCATATTTCCGTTATTTGTTTTGTTTGTCTCATCGTTTTTCGCGATAAAATCTAAGCGATTCGAGTATATAACAGTTGTTTTTGTTGGGGTTACTTTATTTTTAGGGGGATGCCTTGCATCAATAGGCGGTCACCTTGACAAATATTTCGAACCTTTTTATTTTTGGGGGCAAATAGTACTTACATTGTCGCTAATGAAAGGGATTGTTTTATTGTATCATATTCGTTTTTCTCCTTCGCAGTATCGTCAACAGACCAATTTTATTATTACTGGTGTGTTTTCGTCTATTTTCTTGTCGTTGGCTGCGAAAAATGTTTATATAAATTATAAGGATCTTGATAATTCGGCAAAAAATGATGTGAACCGCTTTTATGTTGCTGAGTTAGGTGGGTATCTCGGCTCGGAGTGGAGAGACTATATTGAATTTGCTCGGAAAAATAAAAATAAAATTACCATTGAGGAATATTGGGGAATATTTGGGGCTTTAAATAGGACGTTTTCTCCATGGCCGGTTGATTCGGTGATTCATGCCCTAGGTAATGTTCGTAATGTTGCTAGACGTAGTCTTGATAGGGCCGAGTTTGTTGTCACTACTCGGTATGCGACTTCTCCTATGTGGCAGCCGTGGAGTATTAGTCAGAATTATTGGTTGTATGATAGACTCCTTTCAAATTGGACTCCGTTTTTATTTTCACCAAAAACAGTTGTATGGAAAAGGGGTAAAAGTATTTTAAAGATGGAAAATGTGAAGTGTAATATTTCAGAAACAGGAAATATGTTTTCATTGGGTTCAAGTAAAGAAGGGCTGTATAGAATCGATCTCGATTATTCCTCGAATGGAAGTGGTCGATATTTAATAATGGCTCAAAATAATATATCTGATGGTTATGACGCTAAAGGTTATGTTTCTCTTCCTCCTAGTAGTGCTCATGTTGTTTTTCCAGTTTTCATTACAAGGTATACAGGAAATTTGTTTAAGGTTAAAGTTGTTGGGAATGAGAATGTCGATTTAACTCTAAATTCTTGCGTTGCTCAAAAAATACCATTTGAAAATGAAGATGTAATCCGGGCTCTGCCAAAAAAAAGATTGGATTAATTGAATAATATGATATTATTCTTTTTCTGTTTAATGAGAAAGATCAAATGAAAACAATATTGATTGTCGGAGGAGGCTGTTTCGGGGTATACCTTTCTTGGTACTTTGCTACCAAAGGCTTTTCAGTTGAACTCTTTGAAAAGGAGGAGGCATTGATGACTCGGGCTACATACCACAATCAGGCTCGTGTTCACAATGGCTACCACTATCCGCGCAGTGTCCTAACAGCTTTGCGTTCGCGTGTTTCGTTTCCTCGTTTTGTTCAAGATTTCCCTGACTGTATTGACAGTGACTACGACAGTTACTATATGGTCGGACGCCCTTTAGGGAAGGTTACTGCCTATCAGTTTAGACGGTTCTGCGAGCGCATAGGGGCCTATATCTGCAATGCTCCAGAATGCGTCTCCCAACTCACTAATTCTCAATACATTGAAGCGTGTTACACGACACGAGAATTTGCTTTTGACGCGGTGAAGTTGCGCGAAGCCATGCTTGCAAGGATAACCGGCCTTCCTATTCGATTGCATCTGCACACGGAAATCACGAGAGTTGAGCAAAGAAGGAATGAACTCCTTGTTTATTATCGGAATACTGTAACGGACGAAGACGGAACGGTCAGTGCCAGTCACGTCTTTAACTGCACTTACTCTAGAATCAATTTTTTGAACTCGATGAGCGGTCTGGATCTTATTCCCCTCAAACATGAGATGACTGAGATGTGTTTGGTTGATGTTCCCGAGAAAATACGTCATATGGGAATTACTGTGATGTGTGGGCCTTTTTTTTCGGTCATGCCATTTCCCTCAGTCATTCATGACGGACATGTCGTTCATTCGTTCAGCCACGTTCGCTACACGCCCCATTACGAATGGCAGGATACGGATTCCTCGACATACATTGATGCGCACAAGCGATTCGAAAAGGATGAGAAAAACTCGGCATGGGCGTACATGCGGCGTGATGCCGCACGGTATATCCCCTGCTTGAATGAGTGTGAGTACCTTGATTCGCTTTGGGAAGTTAAAACGGTGCTACCATGTAGCGAAATTGACGATTCTCGACCGATTTTGTGCCGTTTCAATCATGGACTTCCCGGCTTCCATTGCGTGATGGGTGGAAAAATTGATAACGTGTATGACGCAATAGCCGCGATTCAAGCAGAACTTGGGATTTGATCATGGAAAAGAGTCAGTCTTTTGTATCAGTTGTCACTGTCATCGATATCGAAAGAGCACACTGTGTGAATGTCATTCCGCAGTTGCAGTTGCATCTTGATAAGCACTTCTCAGACTATGAAATTGTTTTGATCGTTTTGAAAGACGCGCAGTCTGCGCTAGCCTTGCATCTTGCTCGCATGATGGAGAAGATCCCCGCGATCCGATATCTGCAATTAGCGAGCAACAGCCCCATCGATGTTGCGATATCGGCCGGACTGGAAAATGCAATCGGTGATTTTATTGTCCTCTGGGACTTGGAAACAGATCCTATTGAATGTGTTAGTCAGTCTGTGGAACTTTGCAAAGGAGGTGCTGATGTTGTGATCGGCATTGCGAAAGCAGCTGATTCAAAAGCCTATGAGATACTTCGCCCCTTTGCGAACTGGCTGCTTTCGAGTGCAGATTATCGACTTCCTCGGAATGCAACATCGCTGAGGTGCTTGAGTCGGCGTGCGGCCAATACAGTGATGGCGACTAGGCAGTTCCATCAGCAGCTGTTTATGTGCATACAAAAGAGCGGATACGATGCTGCTCAACTGTCATATCAGTTCCTCAAGGCGCGACCGAAAACAGTATTCCTGGGGATGCGCGAAACGTTGCAGTTGCTGGTCTTTAATTCTGCCGCACCGTTGCGCATGATGTCCTTGCTAGGCCTATCAGGTTCGGCGTTTGCCTGCCTTTTCTCCCTCTATGCTTTGCTGCTTCGATTCTTCAGGGACGATGTGATGAGCGGGTGGGCGTCCACGGTCCTCATCATTTCATTCTTTGCTTTGCTTCAGTTCGTGATTCTGGCGTTCATTAGTGAGTATTTGGCACGACTGCTGATTGAACAGAGCCACCCGCAAAGTTATTCTGTTGTCTATGAAAAAAATTCTCTGGTGATGGTCAACCAGGATCGAATCAATGTGCTGGAAAACAGCATTAACAATGAGCAAAATCTTGTCCAGACAGGAAGAGATTGTTAAAAGGAAACTGCAATGGTTGGAGTAGGGAATGGAAGTGAAAAAATAAGGATGGAGGGGGGTAGATCGATAATTTACGAGTACGAATGGATTCGGCTAGTAGCCATGCTTGCTGTAGTTGTGGGACATTCGTGCTATATGGGAATAGGATTTACAAAATACCAAATCCCAGTAGATGCGGCTCCGGCAATACAGTGGTCGATTTTTAAATACCAAAGATGGCTTTCTGGGTTCGTATGCACATTTCACATGCCATTGTTTTTTATGATCTCTGGAGCAGTGTTTGCTCATCAATTAAAAACAAAGGGGATGCAGCCATTCAAGCAATTTGTGAGCAAAAAGGCGAAAAGGTTAATAGTGCCGTATGCGATTTATGGGATTCTTTTTATGATTCCTATAAAACTTTGGATGGGGTGGTATAGCCCAAATACAATGTATGGAAAGGAGGCGTTGTCGTATCTGATAAATGGATCTCACTCTGGACATCTCTGGTTTCTTTTCAGTTTGTTTTATGTGATCGCGATATCATGGGTGATTGTGAATTTGTTTGGTGTCAATGGGGTGAAATCTATTGTGTGTTTGTTGCTAGCAAGTTATTTTTTGAGTTTTTGGGGGCTTCGTTTGTTTTCATTGTTCCCACATCAGGGAGAGCTGAAAACTATATTTACAGAGAACTATCTTATTAGCTTTTGTATAGGTATTTCTTTTGGGTGCTATTATGATCAAATTGTAAATATATTCAGAAAAAAGAGTTTTATTCCATTAGTAGTCGAGATAGTTGTCCTGTTTGTTCATGTAGGTATTTTTAAAAGTGGGTATAGGAACGGGGCGCTTTACGCCTCGTTCGTATTCTTGGAGATGTTTTGTCTAGGTTTTGTGTTTAATAATATAAGTTTGGTTTATTATTTTTTTAGAGGAAGATTTTTTAATTTTGTTTCGAAAAATCTTATGGGAGTATATTTGCTGCACGACCCACTTAACTATGTAATTCTTCACTATTCTGACAAATTTTCAGCTTTGTCAACTAACTTTGGTGTTTGCGTTTTCTATTTTTCGAGATCAATTGGCCTGTTTGTTTTGTCTTTAACTATGGCATTTGGTATTTCGGTTGGTTTCGAAAAAATATGTAATTTTGTAAGATTGCATGAAAAGTAAAATGAAAAGTGCATTAATTGGATATTCAGGGTTTGTTGGTCAGACACTTCTCAAGTCTGCCGAGTTTTCCGATTGCTACCGCTCTACTAATATCGCGGACATTCGTGGCCGAAGTTACGAATTGGTGGTTGGTGCTGGAGCGCCAGCAAAAAAGTGGATTGCCAACAAAGATCCTGTCGGTGACGCTGCCGCAATTGATGGCTTGATCGAGCATGTCTCGCAGGTTCGCGCATCAACATTTGTTCTGATTAGCACAGTTGATGTGTTCAAATCTCCTGTGGGAGTGACCGAAGAGAGTGCTGTCGACACTGAAGGACTGCATCCATACGGATTCAATCGGTGGCGGCTGGAAGAGTTTGTTCGCTCCCATTTTCCTCGACATCTCATCATCCGACTGCCTGGTCTTGTCGGAGCCGGACTCAAAAAGAATGTCGTCTTCGATTTTCTTAACGACAACAACATTGGCGTGATTGAGTCGCGGAACGTATTTCAGTTCTATCCGATGAGCAACCTGTGGAAGGATCTCAACAGAGCACTCGATGCAGGACTGGACATTGCACATCTGACAGCGGAGCCTGTCAGTGTTGAAGACGTCGCGAAGATTGGGTTTAGTCGCACTTTTAAAAACCATTTGGATCGCCCTCTTGTGCGATATGACATGAGATCTGTTCACGCAGATTTTTGGGGACGGAAAAACTATCAGTACACGCGTGAGGAATCTTTGGCGGCAATCAAGTTCTATGCGCAAACCGAACCCAGGACCCTGTGATGAACACGATATCCATCTCGAATATTGCCTGGGATGTTGAACAGGATCAGACGGTCGCCGATCTTCTTGCCAGTCAGAAGGTCTACGCAGTCGATATCGCCCCCGGGAAGTATTTCAGGGACATTCCAAACACGACGGACTCAGAAATCCGAATCGTAAGGGAAACATGGTCTGCTCGTGGCTTCTCCATCATTGGCATGCAATCTCTGCTTTATGGGACCAGAGGGCTCAGTGTCTTTGGGGACGCCTCCACGCAAAAAGCCATGTTGGAGCACCTCAGACACGTCTGCCGAATTGGAGCAGGCCTCAACGCCACAAAGCTTGTGTTCGGTTCGCCCAAAAATAGAGACCGAGCAGGATTAACAGCCCAAGAGACTGAGGATATTGCCTTAGCGTTCTTCTCGCGTCTTGGCGATATTGCTATGGAGGAGGGGGTGACGGTCTGTCTAGAACCTAATCCTCCGTGCTATGGCGCCAATTTCCTCACAACATTCAAAGAAACATGTGTGTTCGTCCGCCAACTGGCGCATCCAGCAGTAAGGGTGCAACTGGACACAGGAGCGCTTTTTATCAATGGGGAACCTGCCTATCTAATCTTCGAGGCTAAAGATCTGATTGGGCATATCCACATTAGCGAACCCAATCTTTCAGTCCTTGGGACAGAGGCCATCAACCACTCCGCAGTTGCACAAACACTCAATTCCGTCAGCTGTGCCCCAAGAACTATTGAGATGCTTATCAAGAATAAAGCTTCAACGATGGAGAACATTGTTCAGGCGGTCATGCTTGCTAAGACTTATTATGGAGAGAGCAAGTGACGGATATCAGACAAGTGCCGGCATATCAAGTTATTTTTGAACAAGACAAAACGAGAGATTACTGCCTCGTCATTCCCGTGATCAACGAAGGGGAAAGAATTCTCTCGTTGCTAAATAAGATCCAGAAAGCTAACGCACAGAATCTTTTAGACGTTGTCATTGTGGATGGTGGCTCCACGGACGGATCCCTGAAGACAGAACGCCTCAAAAAACTAGGTGTCAATACGTTGCTTTTAAAGACAGGGACAGGAAAACTCAGCGCCCAGTTGCGATGCGCATATGACCACGTCCTTACAAAGGGATACGAAGGGATTATCACCATAGATGGCAACGATAAGGACAATCCAGGGGCGATACCTATGTTCATTGACAAGCTCAAGTTGGGTTTTGATTTTGTTCAGGCATCTCGCTTTATTGAGGGCGGCATAGCTGTAAACACTCCAAAATCACGGGAGTTTGCGATTCGCTTCATCCATGCTCCAGTTCTGAGCCTGGCATCAGGATTTCACTGGACGGACACAACTCAAGGGTTTCGAGGCTATTCCCGGAAGCTGCTTGATGATCCGAGGGTCAGTATTTTCAGAGATGTTTTCTGTGGGTATGAACTGCTAGCTTACCTTTCTTACATCGCACCGAAACTCGGATACAAGTGTATTGAAATACCTACGATGAGAAGTTATCCCAAAGGACAGATCCCTTCAAAGATTAGTGGATTAAAGGGGAACATCAATGTCCTGAAAATCTTATTCAAGGCTGTAACTGGCGGATACAACGCTGGTTCCACTGCGTTCTAACAGATATTTCGAGTAGTCCTTATTGCAACTCTATGTGGTGCTTGGAGCTCTGAATTTTTCCTGAGCCAGCCTTAGAACGCCAGGTTTTTTGAAAATAATCCTTGAAATTCTTTGTTTTTCTTATGCGAGCTACGTATGTTTATGAATAAACATACGTAGCTCATGAGGATTCAATCATGTCTGATAACGCGAAAATACCAGCTCCCGAAAGCGTCGAAAACTTCCCGCGAAGCAACCACAAGGCAAGGATCGTCAACGATCGGGGCATGCTCCGAGTCGTTGAGCGGCATTACTTCTGGAGCAAGGAAAAAGGCCGAGGTCAGGAAAAGCGAGAGTACATCGGGTATGTCATTGACAATCGGTACTACAGCAATGAACAGTACCGGCAGAATTTCAATCGCCGCGGCAAGAAAAAACTTCTGCCGGAGAGTGTGCTTCCCGTCAATGAAGCGATCCGAATCGCCGCCGCTCTCGACACGAGGCAGGCGGCCGAGTTCCCGATCTATTACGCCATCGCCAGGGATCTCGGCCTCATCGAGGATTTGACGGCAGTTTGGGGAGAGCAAGCGGCCAAAGCCAGCCTCTCGATTGCTTTCCACTGGCTTCACACATCCCAGAACTGCGGCTATCTGTTTGACTCCTGGGCGAAGAACAAGCTTCTTCCGTACACAGATTCGATCCCCGCCAGGGAAATGACAGACTTTTTCGCGGGCCTGTCGCAAGTTACCGGCTGGCGGAAAGCATTCTTTCAGGCGCGATTGAGGCGACTGCCTGAAGACGAACTGCTCTCGTATGATGCAACGCAGATCTCTTCCGATGCCCACGCCACAAATGTCATGAAGGGCAAAGGCAAGGATGGCGCTTACCACCGCCAGGTTGGCTTGACCCTGCTTGCCGGACACAAGACCAGAATGCCGGTGCTGTTCCGACTGCTGCCCGGCAACATCACCGACGTCACGACTGTGCAGGACATGCTGTTCCGCTTCGATGAACTCTCGGGCGGCAAGCGTGTGTTTGCGGCTGTTGTCGACCGCGGTTACTTCTCACTGCCAAACATTGCGAGCTTCATTGATGCGGGCAGCCGAATCATCATGGCTGCCAAGAGTGATTCCAATTGGATCAAGGACGCCATCGAGAAGGCAATGCCGAAACTGTGGCTCAATCAATGCCGCATACGCAAGCAGAACTGCTGGGGCTGCACGGTTCCCTGCAGTCCGCAGTTCGAAGATGGCAAGCAGCGCTCTGTTTGGGTTCATGTCTATCGAAGCGACCGCAAGTCAGAGGACGAGAACAACCATTTCTACGAGCGGCTCGAAAAATTTGAAGAGGAGTGGATTCGCTGGAAGCCCAGTCCCAAGAACAAAAATGAAGAGTGTCCGCTTCTGAAGAGCCCTCTGATGAAGTATTTCAAAACCGGTGTCGGCAAGCCGGGTAAAACGCCGCTCGTGCAGGATGACGCAGCAATCGATGCAGCAGTGCGCTACTTTGGAATCTTCTGCAACGTCACCACCATGGAGTGCACTGCCGAGCAGGCGCTGGAGCAGTATCACATGCGCGACTTGGTTGAGAAGACATTCAAGTCGGGTAAATCAAGCATTGACATGGGCACGATCCGGTCGCATGAAGATGAAACGATGGAAGGACGATTCGTCTCTCATTTGCGGCCATGACGATCCTCAATCAACTGCTCAAGCTGATGCATGAGCCGCCCGAAGACCCCGATACTCATATCACCAACTCCCAGAGGTAACGGCCGTGGTGAACTCAGGCAGGCGAGCGCAATAAAAAAGCCCGCCTGAAGCGAGCCTGCGAAAATTGCCTCAACTGAGGGCTGAAGCCCTCAGCCCTTACGACCAAATAAGGAGAGGCGATATGAATTCTACCGATATTTCCCCCTCCGCCATCCAGGCGGACCCACGCAACTACATTGCCATGGACGTGCACAGCAACAACGTGGTCGTGTGCGTCAAGCGAAACATCATCAACGCCAAAGGTTGTCTGGTCGGCCAGACCATCGACGAGAAGACTATCGCCACCAAGGGTAGCTACAGCGGGCTGACGCAGTTCCTTGCTCGTTATGCGGACAGTCAGCAGCACACCATGGTTGCCGAGTCAACTTTCAATTGGTACTGGATTGCCAACATTGCCGAAGAGCGTGGCTGGAAAAGCAGCTCGAAGTCCGCAAACCCTACGGGAAGATCATGGTGTCCTTGGCGGCGAAATTAATTCGAATCATGTGGGCGGTGCTGACTCACGGCGAGAAATTTGATATCAGTAAAGTGAGCGTGTCCCGTTCTGTCCTTGCTGCTGCAGGTGGTCGGAAGGCAGACCTTGAGGTCGCTGCTGCCACGTAAAAGACGAAGATGCCAATCCGGATCTAACGGCTTGAAATGAGAAACCTTTTTTGAAGGCTTGCCCCACAGCCATTCCCGACTAATTGCAGAAATTGCATTTGATCTTTTCTTGGAACGGGCAAGAATTCTGATGAGTTCATTTTGGTCCAACTTTTTGGCCGCATCTCCAACTGAGGAATTCTTAATGGCCAAACATACATGGGAACGGAAACCATCGAGAAGATCGCCCGGGGCATGCTCAAACTCAATGCTCCAACGTTTGCGATTTTCCGTCAGGAGGTCGACATGTGGAGCGAAGGCAGGCGCAAGCGTGCCGGTGGTCATGCTGGCCAAGAGTGTACCGCTGATGCCCGCCAGCGCCTCGACAACGTTCGTGGCGCTGACTACTACAGAGAATTGCTGGCCTTGCAAAAGAGCGGGAGAAAATCATGAACAAACTCAATAATATGCAGTCCCTCGACCAGCTTATCGACAAGTGCAGAGAGCTCAAGCTCACGGCTCTGGCCGAAAGGGTTACGGATGTCTGTGAAGGCGCCTTGTATCAGGAACTGACGTTTGAGCAACGATTCGGCTTGCTCATCGATCACGAGCTGACCGTTCGTAAGCTCAAGCGATCGGAACGTTGTCTGCAACGCTCTGGTCTGAAAAGTCTGGAGCCTTTCTGGCAAGCGGAACTGAGCAAGCTGATCAGAAGCCCGGATCGCAACCTCAAGCCTGAACTGCTCGAGCAGCTTGTGCACTGCAGATGGATCACTCCCTTGCACAGGAACGTCATCGTGACGGGGGCTTGTGGCACAGGCAAGACGTGGGTTCTGGCTACGCTTGGCAGAGCCGCATGCAAGCTGGGCATCACCACGCTGTACATCCGGTACTCCCAGTTGATGGATGATTTCCAGGAGGCGTTGGATCATCACACCATCTCGCAGTACCGGAATCGGATCAACCGACATGACCTGCTCATCATTGATGACTTCTGCAGTTGTCCGGCAGACGATGTGCGGATTGACGCTTTGCTGTCTCTAATTGATGAGCGTCACGGACAGCACTCCGTGGCCGTGGCTAGCCAATTGTCGATCCCTGATTGGCAGGCTGCTCTTGGCGGTGCGCACGCAGCCGATGCAATCATTGATCGGCTGGTTCCGGGGCAATCCCGCATCGAA
>ODAI013800660.1_pt1 | contig 24610 bp, 15 predicted proteins | sample 1539321 | NCBI WGS metagenome assembly ODAI01 (sample SAMN02144231, study PRJEB22623) | gut metagenome | biome: sheep rumen | host: Ovis aries | place: New Zealand
AGCTTGTCCGCATGTATTGCGATATTTTCCATGTGCGGTACCTGCCTTCCTTTCTCTGGTGGTTTCATTTTCCTGCTTTTTTGCGAGTTCAATAACTTCCTTCCAGCGCTTCGACCGGTAGAAGGTCAGCGCTGCGGTCATCCCGAAGATAAAGCTGATGTCGTCTTCCGCCGCCTCCGCGGGATCGCAGATGGGGACGGTTCTTCGCGGAGGGGGACGGTTCTTCTCTGCGAAGAACCGTCCCCCTCCGCGAAGAACCGTCCCCAAACGCTCACCTTCCTCCGAGCACAAAATCCCCGAACTCTCTCGCCCGAGCCTCACCTACTCCGATCATCTCTCTCTGCTCCCCAAGCATCGCCTCAAGATACGCCGGCTCCGCGGCAGCCCTTCTGAGAGCACGCATCATCCCGTCAGCATCGGAGGACCTGTAGATATGTCCCCCGGGCACCCACTCTCTCCGGTGAGCCGTGCTGTCGAATGCCAGCACCAGAAGATCCTGCCGCTGGGCCTCATAGATGATCCCGTCGTACTCCAGATAGTGGTTAATATCGAGGTAAAGGCTGCAGCGCTCCATGAGCTTCATGATCCTGTCCCTCGAATAGTTCGGGTACAGCGATACATTTCCGTATTTCCCGAATTCCATGAGCCCGGGCGCCATCATGGTTCCCGCCGCGATATGAAAATGCACTTCCGGAAGCCCTGAAACCAGCTGCGCAAGCCCTTCAATATTCTGGCTCCTCGTCACGATCAGCGCATCCTGCGCATGCCGCTCCGCGGACTCGCGGATGACGCTCCCGAGCATAATGACCGGGGGACAATCTTCCCCTTTCGCTTTCTCCCTCACCGCATCGGCGATTCCGGGCCGCATCGAGACAATCCCCGAAAGCCTCTTCGTGAAGCTCCCTTCCGTCATTTCTTCCGGAACCGAATCAAACAGCACAAGAAATGCCCTCTTCCCCTCAGGAATGTAAGTGAGCACCTCCGGCTCATAGAAGAGGATCGTATCCTCTCCCTGTTCCGTCATGAAGTCCTTCACAAAGGCTTTGAGGAATTCCTCACGGCTCCCGTATCGAAACTCCCGGCCCTCTTTCTTCGCGCAGAAGATTTCATTGTCCGGCCAGAGGAGCAGCGCCGGCTGCCCCTTTCCGTCCCGCCATGTCACCAGACGATCCTTCTCACCGTCCGGCAGCGCTTCCGCATAGAGCTCACCGGCTGCATTGTAATACTCTCTCGCATACACTTTATCACGGTACATCCAGTCGACCCGCTTTACAAACATATCCTCGACGGGCTCCCGGAAGTATACTCTCGCCAGGGTCTCACCGTTATCCCTGATTACACCCTCACGCATGCTCGCAGCTTCAAATGCCGCAAAGCGCGGCGCCTTTATTTTAAGAAAATGAAGCGGCCTCCCCGAAGAAGGCCCACCGGAGGCATAATAATTCCACGGTGTATAATTTTCCCCGGATTCCTCATGAAAAAGTTCTGCCGTCTTATACGGGAGCTCCATATACTCAGCCAGCGCTGTGAGCTCTTCATTTTTCTCCTTTGATTTCCCCGGAAAAATAATCACTTCTCAATCTCTCCCAACTCTTTAAGAAAAGCCCGCCACCTTTCGGCAATCGCCTCCATCGTATACGCACCTGCTTTCCTGTAGGAACAGTCGCTGAAACGTGCGAGATCATCCCCCGTAAAAAGCTTTTTGATGGCTTCGGCAAGATGCTCCACGGTCACATTTTCATCCTCTCCATTCTCATATGGAATTAGATACCCGTTCCTGTCATTTTGGATAAACGTGCGGTTCCCGTAGGGGACATCAAGCCCGATCAACGGAAGCCCCCGGGAAGCCGCCTCGAGAAGCGTAAGTCCGAACGTCTCCCAGAGAGACGCCGAGATATACCCCTCATATGAAGCATACCTGTCAAAGTTGTCAACATACCCCATGAGCCTCACGAATCCCCGTACTCCGCACTCCTCAATCAGCTTCAGATAATCAAAGAACCGGGGCCCCTTGCCGTAAATATCCAGCGAGAGGTCCGGAACGCTCCGACGCGCAATCACACATGCTTTGATCAGAAGGTCGATGCGTTTTCGGTGATCCAGCCGGGACACCGTCACGAGACTGTGCTGCTTTCGGGGCTCCACAGGGTGAAGAAGCCCGGAGATTCCTCCCACGGGCAGGACATATGTCCCAACACTGATACCGTATTCCCTGAGGAACCACTCCCGCAGCTCTTTTGCCTGCTCCTCCGTCGAGACAAGAAAAGCGTCGATCTGCCCCGCACATCTCACCAGATCAACATACTCATAATTGATTCCTCTCCAGTGGTGGGAATCCGAGTAATCCTCGAATGTGAGCTTAGAGTGCATGAAAAAGGCCGTTCTGGCCGCTCCCTTATGCTTCAGGATCATCTGAAAATGAGAACCGACCCGATCCATCAGGATAAGATCATCTCTCCCAAAGGCAGTTTTCGTAAGGAACCGTTCGAGAAGCTCCAATGTTGAAAGCCGGGTATGATCCGGAAAGACATAGAAACGCTCATTTTCCGTCCGGTATTCCTTAAGAGCCGTTTTTCCGGACTCATCATAATAGCTGACAAGGCGAACTCTCACAAACAGGCTGTCCTTATCATTCTCCACCGTCATGTACTCCGAGTAGATGAGCCGATCAGACCAGTGATCCCTCCGGAGGAGCGTATTTTTCATATAATATTCAACTGAATGGACTTTCCCCGCGTCCGTCAGACAGAAAATGACAGCCTCCCCGCTCCCGGCCCTGGTATATGTTCTCCTTGCACCGGACTCAGAATATACGTACCCCTGCACATCCGGGATCACAGCCTGTCTCACTTCCTCATACGATTTGGTCGGGAACCCCCTGTTCACACCGGCAAGCCATAGAGGAAGAGCGATGATCTCCTCTTCTGCAATGCCGATCCGTGTATAATATTCCAGTTCCCGATAATTCGGAAGCTCCGTAAAAATATATTTCTGCCTGCAGAGATCGCGCAGTATGCGCGCCCTGTACCCCTGCGCGTAATCGACCCCGGTCGACTCATAGCCGACAAGCAGGTTGAAGTTATAGATCGTCATCGTCCACTCCTCTTAAGGCCGGACAAAACCGGATTCCATCAGACTTTACTGACGCGCATGAGATACCCGCACTCATCAAACTGCCTCCGCTCGACAACTCCCTCGATCTTTGTGAGTGCATCGAAAAACTCAGGATGAGCCGCCGTCGTCGCGTGCGGGGTCCTCATTCTCACGTTGAAGTTGACCGCATACCCGTTTTCCGCATAGAGCCGCCTGATATCATCCAGCGTATAGAAACGGATCTGATTGAATCGTTTTCTGCCGTCCGCCGTATAGTAGAGGGAACCGTGCAGAAGATCGTATACGGTCGCCGCATTCAGATAATTGTTGACGGAGCTCAAGATAAACCCTCCCTTCTTGAGATAGGGATGAAGCTTCCTTAAAACCGCCGGTGCGTCGTAAAGATCCGTGATCACATCCGCGAGCACGATATAGTCAAAGAACTCCTCCTCGTAGGGGAGATAGTCCTTCTCGATGTCCCCCTTGAAGACGGGAGCCTTGGTCGCCGCCATGTCCGCGATCGCGCTCTCCCGCTCCACTCCGTAAACTTTCGCATTCGGATAGCTATGCATGAGTCTCCCGAGCATCTCGCCGGTTCCGCAGCCGACATCCAGCAGCCTGAAGGAGTCTGACTTTCCGTGCAGGATAAGGCCCGCAATATCGTCGCGAACAGAGTTATAGTAGGTCGGTGTGAAGCCCCACTTCTCCGTGAATTTCCGCAGGTTGTTCTCGACAATGTTGCCGTAGGCCATCTTGTTTCCGAAAAATGTCTTGCTCCCCCAGTGCAGGATAAAGCTGTTCCAGCAGAGAACATTCCGGAAGCCGGCCTGCATGATCCGGTAGCCGTAGTCGGTGTCCTCATGGCAGCCCGGGGTGAAGCGCTCGTCGAGCTCACCCACCTTGTCCCAGATGTCCCGGCGGATGATCACCGCAAAGCCGACCAGCCAGTTTTTGAGCTCACAGGCGTTCTCCCTCGGCACATTGGTCCGTCTGCCGTAGGCCATGAACTCCTCTCTGGTCGTGAACTTCTCGGGAATCAGCTGCTGCCATTTCGAGTAGTTGGTGCAGCTGCCGGCAGACCCGTTTCTTGGGTCCGCGTAGAGCCCCATCCTGAGCGTGTAAAATGCATTGACCGGCATCTCCGTGTCACTGTTGAGCAAAAAGATGTCGTTCTTCTTTGCGGCCGCCCGCGCGCCCTGGTTGCACCCTGCCGGGAACCCGGAGTTATAGTCGTTGGAAATGAAAACCACATCCTCCTGGCCCGCCAGATACTCCCGGCTCCCGTCCTCAGAGTTGTTGTCGATGACCACGAGCTCATAGCTGCCCTTCCGGCAGGTCTCCCGGATCGTCTCCAGACACTTTTTCGTGAACGCCAGCGTGTTCATGGAGAGGATGATGAAGGAGGCCGGATGCACGGTCATCTTTTCCGAGGCGCCCAGTTTCTTAAGCTTCTCCTCAAGAAAATGAATATCCTCCGCACTGTCTCCGTTTTTCTCTGTGTAGAAAGCGGCCTGCTCATAGGAGAGGTAGGCGAGGTTTTCATTTGCGCGCTCGTAATGCTCCCCGAGCATGGCGTAGAAGAGCGCCTCCTCAGGGTTTTCGGCGATTTTGCCGGAGATGTAGTTGAAACGCTCTTGATCAGTCCGCGAGGACCAGTCAGTAGGGTAAGTAAATTGCATGTTCAGTCCTCCGCGGCATTCAGCCGAAATACATAGTGATGTACATTAAACTGACTTCTGTCGACAACGCCTTCTATCGCGCAGAGTTCTCCGAAAAATTTGTCCCAGTTGTTCGTTCTAAGCTCAACAAGAACCATCGAGAACAAAAATTCAACTCTGTACCCTGTATTGGCAAAGAGCCTCCGCATATCATTCAGGGTAAAGAAGTTTATATTCCGGGAATCCATAATATCGGTAGTGCCGATATCCCCGGCATGAAAGCTGCCGCCAAGGAGATCTTTTATCACCCTGGCATTAAGTCCGTTCAGGAGTGTACAGATTACCTTTCCCCCGGCTGCAAGATAAGGTTTGAGCTTCACAAGTATTTTTTCCGGTTCCCCGATCTGCTCCAGAGTATGTGCGATAAATATGTAATCAAATGTCCTTTCCCCGTAAGGCAGCTCCATCGTTTCAATATCACCGCTGATTACATCAGCCATCGCTGTCCCCATTTTTGCAATCACCGGGTTCTTTTCTATTCCTGAAAACCGGGCATTCGGATACCTGTATTCTCCGAGGCAAAGGGCATCTCCGCATCCGCATCCCACAAAGAGCGCCCTGAAGGATTCCTCTTTCTTATGTGTGATCAGTGACAGCATATCCCTGTGAAAATTAGAATAATAGTCCGGCGTAAAGCCCCATTTGTCACTGAATTTTTTAAAGTTAACATGCATGATGCCGCTATGATCGACAGCGTTCTTCCTGAATGAGCGATGGGCTCTGTGAATTATGAAGGAGTTCCAGCAGATTACATTCCGGTAACCCGCCTTAAGAATTCGATAGCTGTAGTCGTGATCATCATAATTCCCGGGGTTGTACAGCTCGTCCCACTCTCCGACCTTGTTGAAGACATCCCTTCTCACAATCACGAAAAAGGCAAACAAAAGAGACCTGATGCAGATTTTATCCGGACCCGGTACATTAATATTCTGACCATATTCATAATAAAGCGCCTCATCCCGGGGTATCTTTTCCAGCTCCTCCGGCAGATCTCCGAGGTAATTCGCATTCGAAAACCCGCCGGCCATCCCGATCTTCCGGTCGGAATAGAGCCCCATCCGAAGCATGTAGACCGAGTTCTCCAGAACCTCCGTATCACTGTTTAAGAGCAGCATGTCGTTCCGGGGATCCGCCGCGCGGAAGCCCAGATTGCAGCCTCCGGGAAAGCCCGCGTTGTGATCGCTCGCGACAAAGACGATATCCTCCTGCTCTGCAAGCCACTCCCGGCTTCCGTCGTGGGAGGCATTGTCCACAAAGACCATCTCGACCGCCTCCGGGTCGCAGGTGGCGCGGATGCTCTCGAGACATTTCTTCGTGAGATCGAGGGTATTAAAGGAGACGACGACGATCGAAGCCGGATGGACATGATTCCTTGCATCCATCTTGAGCGCCGTGAGCTTCGCATCAAGCCCCGGCATAAGCTCCCGCTGATCCTCCGCTGACCCGTCTCTTCTTAAAAAATATCGTGCCTGCTCATAGGTGAGATAAGCCTGATCGATATTGACGGCCTCATACCACTCACCCAGCTTTATGTACTGCCGGTAATCACAGATGTTTTTCGTAAGGGCCTCCCTTATCTCTGAAAATACCTGCTCCCTTGCCACATCTGCTCTTCTGTCATTTAAATAATCCATGTTTCCTACCCTTCACAGCCGTTTTCAATGAACAAAGTACCGAAGAAGGATCGACGCCGCAAAAAGAACCGTGATCGCGCCCATGAGAACCGCCTGCCAGCCGATGCCGTTTTTCTCCTTCTCATCCTTCTCTCTGCCCCGCTCTTTCTTAATCTTTTCCTCGATGCTCTCATCAAAGAGATGGTTCTTCTTCTCCATACACACTCCTTAAAAGTCCGCGTCTCACCCCAGCACGCTCTGATAATCGCGCTCGGATGCCTCATTTGCCAGCACGCGCTGCTCTCTGACAGCCTCCTTAAACTTCCCTTTGTCCGCGAGGATCTCCCGGATCCGCTCCGCCATTCCTCCGTAATTCTCCGGAGCATAGATGTTCTTCCCGGCGGTAAGCAGCCGGTTGTGGGCGGTATTGTTGAATGCGAGAATCAGCTGATTGTTCACAAATGCGGTTCTGACCGCATCGAGTATCTCCCCGCCATGGTTGATATCAAGATAGATATCGCAGGACTTCCACAGCTCGTCGACCTTTGCCTCCCAGACGACGGGGTAGAGGGTTACATTTTTCTTCGTCTCGAGGATCAGGAGCTTTGCGGACATCTCGGTCAGCGCTCCGATATGGAAATGAACATCCGGCAGCGCATCCGTGAGCTCACCGATTTTTTCCACCTGATCGGAGTTGGTGAAAATGAGAACCTCCGGTCTCCCTTTGTTCTTCCTGATATTCGGGTAGATATACCCCAGGCTCTTAAACCTGGTCTGGTCCACCGCCAGCGTGCGGATCTTCTCGAAGGCATCCCGCCTCTGCACCGCGATCACCGTGACGCCTCCCGCGTCCCGCTCCAGAATGGACCGCATGTTTCCGGGGATGTCATCCCGGATCGGCTCCTGCCAGAAGAGAATGTTGTCATGCCGTCTGTGCCTCATCTGCAGCCGCTCCGCTGCAAAGAACGGGGTCGCCAGCGAGTTGAAGAGCAGTCTCTCCCCGGCAAGACCGGCCGATTCAAGGAAATGCGCGATAAACTCCGCCTTTGACTTGAAGAAATAATTTCTTCCCTCGTCCGTCAGGATGATATCGCCGGTGGTCAGGTTCTCCGTGATGACCTCCCGTCCTTCCGCGTCGTACCAGGTCTTGTGGACCACTTTCTGGTTCCTGTCCAGGATCGTCTGCGCAAATCTTCTTCCGTACCTGTCGTAGTGGTCCGAGCAGCGCACCTTGCCGTTCTTGTCAAGCCAATCGATGATCTTCAGATGGCGCTCGGATTTCGGGTCCGCATAGAAGAGCCTCGCCCGGAGGTCCTCGTAGTCATGGATTTCACCTGAGGTCGTCGTACTCTCGATCTCCCAGTAGTCCGGCAGAACGATCTGATTGAAATAGCGAGGCAGCCCCGGCTTCGGGGACTTCTTTCCATTTACATAAAAGCTGTAGGGTGAGAGCAGCTCCTCCGGCATAAAGCCGTCATAGCTGCTGACAACTGTCTGTACGTCTGCGCCGGCTCTCGCAAATGAATAGATCAGATTTCCGGCCTCCTCACCTATACGGTCTGTCAAAAAGATCATCTCTCATCCTCCCCGCCTTCGGTCTTCTTCCCGGTCATCTCCTCCACCAGGGCCCGCCACCGGTCCACAACCTTGTCGGTCAGGTATTCGCCGGCAATCTCATAAGACTTTTCGGAGAATGCCTCCATATCAGCCTCGGTAAACATCCTTACCATCGCGTCCGCAAGAAGATGAATCTTCTCATCGGTCGAAGCCGTCCGGTCGTAGGGGATAAGATACCCGTTCTTCCCGTCCTCGATGAATGTCTGGTTGCCGTAGTGCACGTCAAAGCCGATCATCGGGAGGCCCGAGCCGACTGCCTCGAGAAGAGTCAGGCCGAAGCCCTCACTGGTCGAACCGGCCGCATACACCTCGTATTTTTTATAGATCTCCGCCAGCTGATGGTGCCCGCAAAGATGGATATAGTCTTCCGACTTTGTGAGTTTAATCATGGCCGTAAGCTTCGCAGACTCACCCCCGCTCCCGTAGATGTCCAGGCTGATGTCCGGGACCTTCTTTCGCGCCTCGACCGTCGCCGCGACAAGCCAGTCGATGTGCTTCTCGGAGGCAAGCCTTGAGGCGGTGATCATGGAATGCTTTTTCCGCGGCCCCTCAGGTCTTTTCAGTTCATCCAGACTTCCGACGGGAATCGTCACGATCCTCGGAGTCATATTCTGGTATTTTTTCATCTGGTCCGCGAGGATCCTGTTCTGGGCATCCGTCGACGTGATGAAGAAATCCAGCTTATCTGCATGGGTAAACTCGAACTCGTAATAATTGTTCCAGAGGATCGTGTGATCGGTGACATTGTTCTCGCTGTAGTGCTCCGCGTGAACCACAGAGCCGATCTTTGCCTTTCCGTGCTCGTGAAAGACCGCCTGGCCGATCTCGGTCGCCCGGTCGATGATCAGGATATCGTCCTCCTTAAGGTTCAGGCAGGAAATGAAATACGCGATGAACCTCGGCTTGGAAAAAATCGTCCGGTTCCCAATCTTGTAGACGTCCGTATCGCCGTCCATGATCTCCACCAGGGCTTCCGACCCGTCCTCGTTGTAGAACCGCCGCATGTAAAGATGCGCCTCGTTGTTGACCGGAGAGTAGTACTCCGAGAAAAGCCGCCCGTATGTGAAATAATCCTTCCGAATCAGCTTGCCCCTGGAGACATACTCCACCCGCTGCACGATGTCCTTATCCTTGAAGCGCAGATAAGCGTTCGCATACATCCCAAGCTCGTCAAAGTAGTAGCGGATCGCGTTGTTCTCCTTGCTGAGCCGCCACTTATCCGACGGAAATGTCTTCTCGAGCTCCCCCAGGGTATAAGTCGTCGGCGCCATCTTAAAATCCGAAAAATAGGAATAAAGCCAGATGACCTCCTCGTCACGAAAGCCGATGTTCTCCGTCATGTGCTCGATATTTTCCATGCGGAACATATCCGTAAAGATGAACTTTATATCCGCCCCGACTTTGCGGAGCAGGTTGGCACGGTAGGCCTGGGCGTACTCGACACCGCTGCTGGCCCAGCCGATTCCTCTGTTAATGTTGTATACAGTCACGTTTCACCTCTCATCCGACCGTTTTTACTGTCCTGTCAGGGCAGGACGACCTGCATCTCCCGATCCTTTGTCCACTGAATTTCACCGAGCAGGATGTTTTTCAGCATCTTGGCTCTGATTCTCTCCCGCATACGCCCATAAGCCTTGTAGGCCTCCTCATGATATTCGAAGGACATGTCGCGCTGGGTGTATTTCCGCCCGACGATCGCTGCCCGAAGCTGCTGGAGATAGTCAACCTCCTCGATCCAGGATTCATCTATGGCCTTCAGCATCATGATTTCAAGATACTGCCCTCTTACCTTCTCATCCTTAAGCTGCTCCATCTTTTCGGTGAACTTCTCTTCGGCGAGATTTTCCAGATACAAACGAGCCTTTTCCTCACTGTCCACCTCGTGATCCTCAGGAAAATGATCGAGCCGGTATGTGATATTGTCAAGCACAAACCGCGTCACGGTCATACTGTCAAGCTGCCCGCTGTTTGAGGCAAGGAACTTCCCGATAACAGCTTTCTCCTGTTCAAGAAAGTAACCGCTGTCCCGGTAAGGCCGGCGGGACAATGCTTCAGGGTCCGAAAGGTCCCGGTCGGAACCGTCCCCGCCGGCTTTCTGTCCCTGTATCTCCCGCCTCATCCGATACACGAGGTCTCTCTGCTGCCGCACGCTCTCCCCAAAGATCATGGTGGTCTTCCGGGAGTTCCGGCCCCGCCGGTCGCTCGCCTTCTGGGCGAGACGGATCGCTCTCCTGACGGACCGTCTTTTGAGCTCCCCTTTCTTCCCGATCATCTTCTCATACTTTTCCTTCAGGGTGGGCTTTACGACCTCATCTTCCAGGGAGACGAAGAAGCAGCTGACCCCCGGTTCCCCCTGGCGGCCAGCCCGTCCTCTCGCCTGCAGCTCCAGCCGGCGGCTCCCCATCTCGCCGACGCCGGCGACCGCGAGTCCGCCGAGCCGTATCGCCTCCTCACTGAGCCTTATATCCGTTCCGCGGCCTGCCATGGACGTTGCGACCGTGATCGCACCGATCCTGCCCGCCTCGGCGATCATCTCCGCCTCCTTGGCGGCGGTGTGGGCGTTCAGGAGGTTGTGGGGAACTTCCGCCTCAAGGAGCAGCTCGGAGACAATCTCCGAGAGCCCGATGGACGCGGTGATGACCAGCACGGGCTGCCCTGTCTCATGGCGGGCGAGAATCCAGTCAAGCGCCGCCTCGAGCTCACTCTCTATCGAGGAATAGGCCCGGGCAGGGAGGTCCTGCCGGATCATCTTTTCGTTTGTCGGGATGGAGACAGTGTCCACCCCGTAGATCTCCTTGAATTCCTCTGCATCGCTCACCACGGTTCCGGACATGCCGGCCAGCTTCGGAAACATGTTGAAGAGATCCTGGTAGGTGATGGAGGCCATCGCGCGGGTCACGGGCGTGACCGCCACATTCTCCTTGGCCTCGATCGCCTGATGCTGGCCTCCCTGCATCTTGGTATTTTCAAGGATTCTTCCGGTGGACCCGTCCAGGAGCTTTACCTTTTTGTCGGAAATGACATACTGCTTTTCATTTTCCAGAACATTGTGGGCTCTCAGAGCCAGCATGATGTGCCTGATGAAATCATAGTGCTCCCCGTCGTAGATGTTTTCGACGGAGAAGAATTTCTCCGCCTTCTTCATCCCGGCCTCCGTGAGCCAGCAGGCCTCGTCTTCCATCTCAAAATCCACATCTTTTTTCAGGGTTCTCACAAAGAAGTCCGTGCTCCCGTACAGATTTGACTGCACTCTGGGCGCCCCCGAGATGACAAGCGGCATCTGAGCGGAATCCAGCAGGACCGCGTCGATCTCGTCGATGATCACGCACTCAAAGGGCTGCATGTAGCGGTCTTTTGCGCGGAAGGTGAGGTTCTCCATCAGGTAGTCAAAGCCGAGATTGCCGCAGGTCGTGTAGACGACATCGCTTTCATAGACGGCCCGTTTCTCCTCCGGTTTGACCCTGCGCTTCGTCTCCTCGAACATGCCGACCGCAATGCTCATTCCCATAGACTCATAGACCTCCCGGAGGAGCCTTGCATCTCTCCCGGCCAGATAGGAGTTGGTCGTAACCAGAATCGTCCGTCTGCCGGTCAGAAACTGCAGGTAGATCGGAAGCACGGCGGTAAATGTTTTGCCTTCTCCGGTCTTCATCTCGGCGACCATCCCATCATAGAGGGCCAGCGCGCCGAGAACCTGCACGTCAAAGAGGAAGATTCCGATTTTCCGCTTCATGTTTTCACGCATGACCGCGAATGCCTCCGGCAGGATGTCCCTGTCCGATGCGCCGTCGTCGAGCCTTTTCTTCAGGGCCTCAGTCTGTCCATGCAGTTCCTCGTCGCTCATGCCCGCCATGCGTTCTCTCCAGGCATTCACCTTGTCGAGCGTCCGCCTGAATTTTCGAAGTTTCAGGTGATTCGTCAAGCTGTTCATGAAACCGTTCTCCAAAGCCTGAATTGTTTTTTTACAGTCTGAAGTCCTCTCTCGAGCGCTGCCTGAAGACGGCCTTCGTCCTGCATGTAGACAAACAGCCGGTCGTACACATCCATCGAGAGCAGCATGTTTAAGACCCCGCCGAAATCTTCGTTGTCAAGCTCGGTCGAGTAAGGTGAGAGCACCATGTAATCCGTGATTCCGGCAGGCAGCTCCTCGTCGAAGACACAGACAGAGGAATATTTTGCGGAAGGAACAAACAGAGTAAGGTCTTCCTTCCCGTCCACGGTATCGCAGATCTCGTAGAATAAAGTATCCTCTGCCGGAAATATCTCAAACCGATAAAACCGTATGCGCTCCGCGCCTTCCTGCACAAGTGCCGCCGTATAATAGTAGGTGTCAGCCGGGCAGGTGAAGCTGTCCGTCTTGCCGGTCATGATGTGCGTGCCTTTTTTTTCTCTCTGCTGGTCATAGAAATCAAATTTAAGCGTGACGCCGTCAGAAGGTTCCGCGTCAAAGTAGGCCCGTACAAAATATTCCCGCTCCGGCTCAAGCATCGGCAGTGCCGGCTCAACCCGGTCAGCCTGAAAGTTCGTCCTCGAACTCCACTCCCTGATTGACATGCCCGCCGGCATCATCAGGTTTTCAAAGAGGACCGACCGATCGGGCATAAAGCGGATATCTGAACCGTACAGATAAGTGTCCTTCCCCTGATTGTCCCAGTAAACCGCGTATAAGACATGCTCGCTCATGTAGAGGACACCTCCCTGCCGAAATCGGTCTCGATGATTCGTCGGTACTGGCTCATAAACCAGTTGACGACACCGCTTGTATTGTCGTTGTGGCGTCCCTCAAGACCTTTGCTCACGACCGTCACTTTCTGCTGCCTGAGGTGCTCCAGGATATCCGGGAACCCGTCCTTATCATAATCATCCTGGTACATATAGCTGATTGCAAACTCCGTGTGAGAAAAATCCGCCTTGTCGAAGCGTTCCCATAGCCTTTTATTTAGCGCCGCCGCATGCTCTGCGGTGTTTCCCCCGGTATTGCTGCGGAGGACATCCAGTGATGTGGGGAAGCCGCCCGGGCGCAGGCGTTTTTCATTTGCCGCAACGTTGCCGAGGTTCATGAGCGGTTTCCCGATGATGATCGCGTGCGGCTCAAGCACCGATCCGTAGTAAACTGCCCCGAAAGTCCCCATGGACATCCCCGAGAGGATCAGCTGGTCCTTTGTAAAGCCCAGCTCCTCCAGAGCATCCCGTATCACGCCCGCAAGGCCGTCCTCAAACTCTTTATCGCCTAGATAGAAGGCTCCTCCTTCCAGCCGCGGATCCCCGATCAACAGAAACGGCGACTGCATCGCGTTCATGATGAAATATCCCTCGAAGCCCTCCGCCGTGCGGTAGCCCGAAAAGTAGACATTGAGCGGCGGCTTCCTGTCGCCGGGATTGAAATAGCTGATAAACTCCTGTCCCCCGGCAAACGCATGACGCCTGCCGCCCGGCAGGAACTGGCCTGCCCCGAGCCTCGATTCCCGAAAATGCAGCGGCCCCACGTCAACCGCCCCGCTCCCGCGGGCCAGCAGTGTGACGCTGATATAGCCTCCGAAGCCTCTGTCCTCAATGAGAATGGGTTCCTTTAGTTCCTCGCCGGCGTATACACGGCTCGATTCCAGGACGTCAAGACCTCCGCGGCGATACAGGTTCACCCTGAGCTCGATTTCGGCGCCGTCCGTCTCTTTATGCTCGAGCCAGAGTTCTACGTTCTTCCCCTTCATCACAAAGATATTGTAGCGCCAGGTGAGAACCGGCACATACTCCTCCCCGAAATCCGAGGTGATGACCATGGCCCGATAGCCGTCCGCAGCCGCACAGGAGCCGAACCGGGGATACACAGAGATCTCCCGGATCGACAGTTTCGATCCGTGCTGACCGTTAAAATATTTCTGTGGCATCGTCCCAAGAAAGTTCCGAAGGCCGGCAGGATCAAGGCGGACGGCCATTTTCTCACCGAGCAGCTCTTTGACCGGCTCACTCATCTCCAGCTCGTCCGTGTAAAAGTAGGTGTAGGAGGCTCCCAGCTTCCTTATCTCGGGGATATTGGCATCGTCCACTGCCCCGTCCAGGATGACGACATCAAAAGAGCGGGGACGCTTCTCGTCCTCGTCAAATAAGGCTTTCCGCCCTTCCTTTACGGTCCAGTGCACATTCTCCGGCAGGTTTTGGGCCATATTCAAAAGCTTCCCGCCGATTTCAATGACTTCCATCTTCCGCGTCGTCCCTCACGGCCATGCGCTCCATGGCCTCTTTCCACTTTTTCACAATGTTTCCGTTCGTATAGTCACTGATCTTTCTGAGCGATGTTACGAGCGCCCGGTTCCAGTTACCGAGGCCTGCGAGGAAGAAGCGCAGCGCCTCCTCCGTTTCCGCCTCGTCTTCAAGGATCCAGCCGTTCTCCCTGTGGGTTACATAGCGGCTCTCCGCCCCGAGGATCATCGGCAGTCCCGCGCTGATCCCCGCGATCTGCAGGTAGAGATCCGGAGTTCTGCTCACATCGATGATGACACGGTGGTCGGACAGCACTTCAATGATGTCCGTCTCGGTCGCGCATCTCCTGACCGTGATGCGGGGCTGCTCTTTCTCCCCGGTCTCATTTTCCGCGATGTCCGGCGTATTCTCCTCGAACGCAAAATGAACCCCCATCCGCTCCATCAGCATGTCAAGCATATCTTTTATCATATCCCCGGAAATGAGCTCCGCCATCCTTCCCCCTGTCCCTATCGTAAGGCAGACGTTTTTGTTCTCCTTCATGTAGGTGAGAACACCTCTGAGCGCATCCACGTAATACTGTATGCCTGTCTCATCCATGTAGAAGAGGACTTTCAGTTCTTTTATTTTCGTGCTGTCCCCGAAGGACACACGCGCATCGTAGGGCGTGATGTCAAGAATGCCCGTCTCATACTCAGGGAACCGCTTTCGGAGCCCCTCAGCCATATACTGGGTATCCGTGACCAGAATCCGTTTGTCCCTGAGGCAGCGAAGGCAGTCCTTCCGGTTCGGCTTCTTATTTCTCCGGGAAAAGAGCGAGTACGCAAGCTCTCTGCCTCCCGCCGTGCGCTCAACCATCTCGTTGTGCTTCCCGTCCATCGCGATGATGAGCGTGTCCATGGGGCTCTTCGCCAGATGCTTCCCGAGCATCTCCTCTATGAGCTGCTCCATGCCGGAGTAGGCGATCCTGTCAAAACGGCCTCCGGTCTCCGCATTCACGGTGACAAACCCCCGGTTCAGGTCCTCAAGAACCTGCCAGACACCCTCCCGGTCATAATACATCCGAAGCTGCGGCTCTCCTTTGTCATAGAATTCGCTGTAGGAAATGAACCCCCTGTCATCGAGATGCATCTTCCGGACGGGAATGCCGTCCTCGTACAGCGTGGTTTCGGCGAGCCAGCCATCCTCCGCAAAGTCCGCTCGTGCGCACAGCTTTCCGTCCCGATAGCCCACCATCACGAACGGAGTATAGACCCACTCGAGCTCCCGCGCCCAGGCGAAGTCATTCAGGAAGACCTGCCGCGGAGCATTTCCCTTAATATTCTGTATTTCGTCAAATGCAGACCACACGCCGACTCCGCCTATCTTCTCGCGATGCAGAAAATGTCTCAAATCCGGCACGCAGCCAAGGAGTATGATCCCGACCTCTTCGCCGCTCATCTGAAACACTTTGAGCTGGTTGACGGTGTCGTCAAATTCCATTCTCCTGCCGGCTCTGTGCCAGATGTTCGTGTGACGGATCCAGCCTGCGTCATCCCCGTACCAGGATGGAACAAATATGTACATATTTTACAATACCTCCTGATAACTGTCGAGCATTCCCAGCACCCTGATCTGCTGCGATACCCTGCGTAAGATTCCCCCGATGAACATAAGGCTCATGGGGAGCATGGCAAGCTCCTGCGGCAGGCCCCAGAAGACCCTGAGGAGCATCGGAAGAACAACCAGACCACCCATGATGACCGAGCTGATCAGGCTGAGAGTCAGGATGATCTTCTTCAGATATCTCTCCGTCTCATCCCCGGGCCGGAAGCCGATGATGCAGTCTCCGCCTTTTTTCATTTCCTCCGCGATGTCCTCCGGGCTGATCTGCACCATCGCAAGGGCCAGTGTCAGGAGGAGAAAAATTGCAAAAAATATGATAACGCCCGGCAGGGTATTCATCTGCAGGTTACGGGCGATCATCGCCAGTATGGTCACATGGGGAAATAGAACCGTCAAAAGCCTGAACAAATAGTACGGCAGCGTAAAGAATGCCATAACGTACATCATCGGCTGTATCCCGACCGGGGCCAGCTTGACGGCCATATAGTTGTCGCTCGCCATCTCGTTGTAGATCATGACCTTCTGGACCGGGATGCGAAGTTCCGCGTCGTCAAACACCATGATCACGATCATGGAAATAAAGCCAATCAGGAACAAAATCCCTACCTTGGCCAGATCTTTCCCGGGATCATAGATTCCCTCCGCAAAACCGCGTCTGACCGCAAAGAGGTTGCTGACAATATTTTTCACGATATTGACCAGAATGACGACCGTCATGCCGCCGACTCCGTGGACAGCATTCTGCTCCGTGAGCCAGACGATCGTAAATGTTCCCGTAACCAGCACCAGCATAGTGAAAAGTCTGGTCAACATAAAACTCCCGGCAAGAGCCCTGGTGTACTGATAATTCTGTGTCCGTATCACCGAGACGCACACACACATGACGAGTGCCAGCAGCTTCACCTGCAGTTCCGGGGAAATGAGAGGCACGCTCCTATTCTTGCGGTTTCCCAGATTTTTCAGCATCATCAGAATCGATGCGGTCATGTAGGGCATGATGCCCAGAGCAAAGATGGATACCGTCTGCCGGTTTGCGCCGTTGAAAGCCTGCAGCATCGCAAAAAATGTCTGGTCCGCATCCGCCCCGGCCTCCGCAATCTTAACATAGGAAAGCGGAATATTCTGCCCCAGAATATAGACGCAGATGATAAAAAATGCCGTTGTCAGTTTTTTCCTAAGTCTTTTACTTTGAATGATCAAATGAACTCTCCCCGGCAAAACCAACTGTACGGCTCCACACCATCGTTTTACCTGAAATATCCGCCTTAACGCGCATACAGCTATATATGGATGACATTTTGAATAGTCATCATATATAGCTGTACATGCGCTTCATATGACGGTTTAGCTTAACTTCATTTAAAGGCAGCTGTCTGCCGGATTATTATTTATCGTCGCCCTTCTTTTTGCGCTTTGCTCCGACAAGTACTGCGGCTGCGCCGAAGAGGCTCGTGAGATATCTTCCGATCGGTGACGTGTCGCCGGTCTTGATGGTCTTGGCCGCAGGCGTTGTCACAGCTGTCTCCGATTTGCTCACGGAAGCCCTGCTTGCACTCTCGCTTGCAGACTCACTGGTGCTCAGCGAGCTGCTGGTGCTGGCCGACTCGCTGGCGCTCAGCGAGCTGCTGATGCTTGACGACTCGCTCGTGCTCTCGGATGCGCTCAGGCTGGCCTGCCTGCTTGCCTCGGCGGATTCGCTGTCGCTTATCGCAAAGCTGAGGCTGATGGATGTGCTCGTGCTCGCGCTCTCACTTGCGCTCTCGCTCTTGCTAAGGCTGATCGAAGTGCTTATGCTTGCGCTCTCACTTGCGTATGCGCTTTCGCTCAGGCTCACAGATGTGCTCTCACTGCTGCTTATGGAGAGAGACCTGCTCGCCGCTTCGGAATCGGCGATGCTTGTGCTTGCGCTCTCGGAGCACGGCGGGCAATCCGATCCGGCTTCCGATGCGCTCACGCTTGCGGAATCGCTTGCGGATGCACTTGCACTCGCGCTCTCGCTTGCCGATGTTGCAGCCGACTCGCTTGCGCTTGCAGATGCGCTCGCGCTCTCGCTTGCCGATGCCGCAGCCGATGCGCTCGCGCTTGCGGAAGCTGAAGCGCTCTCGCTTGCCGAGGTCTCATCGCTTGCGGATGCGCTGGCCGATATGCTGGCGCTCTCACTTGCGCTGGTCGATGTGCTCACACTCCCGCTTGCCGATTCGCTCGGCTCCTGGCTTTCACTGTTCTCGTTCGATTCGGAGACGCTTTCGCTCTGGCTCTCAACCTCGGAGAGGCTCTCGCTCTTCGATACGCTCGCACTCTCGGATGCGCTCTCGACCTCGCTCAGGCTTGTGCTTATGGACTCGCTTGCTGCTTCAGACTCACTCGAAGCCTCGCTTGCGGAGGTGCTGGCCGAGTCGCTCGCGGACTCGGATTTACTTGTAACTTCACTGATCGATGCGCTCACACTTGCGCTCTCCGATGCACTCTTCTGCTCGCTCAGACTCTCGGATGTGCTAATGCTTGTGCTTGCGGAGGCGCTTGTACTCGCCTCACGGCTGGCGGATATGCTCTCACTTGCACTCAGCGACATGCTGATGCTCGCCGCTGTGCTCTCAGAAGTGCTTATGCTTGCACTCTCAGATGCGGAGTCGCTTTCCGCGCTGCTCTGGGAGCTGCTTATGCTTGCGCTCTCGGAAGCATTCTGATCCTCCGATCCGTCGCTCTCGCTGGCGGAGATGCTGGCGCTCGTCGATACACTTGCACTATCAGAGGTGCTTACCGCCGCGGAGTTACTGATGCTTGTACTGATCGAGGCGCTCTCGCTTTCGCTTGCCGCGGTGCTGTCGGAGGCGCTGGCCGATACGCTTGCGCTCTCGCTGGAGCTCTCCGCATCGCTTACGCTTGCGCTGGTCGATGCGCTTGCACTCTCGCTTGCGCTGATGCTGGCACTGGTGCTGCTGCTCGCCGATTCGCTCGGCTCCTGGCTTTCACTGTTTTCGTTCGAGTCGGAGACGCTTGTGCTCTCACTTTCAACCTCGGAGAGGCTCTCGCTCTTCGAGATGCTTGCGCTCTCGGAGAGACTTTCGATCTCGCTCTGGCTCACGCTTACGGACTCGCTGGCGCTCATGGACTCGCTCGCGGCCTCACTTGCGCTCGTGCTGGCGGACTCACTTGCGGATTGGGACTTGCTCTCAACCTCGCTCAAGCTCTCGCTTACAGATTCACTGATCGATTCGCTCTCAGAGACGCTGACCGAGGTGGACTCGGATTCGCTGATCGAGGTACTCTCGGACTCGCTCACGCTCGTGCTCTCTGATTCAGAGACCGATGTGGACTCGGATTCGCTTATGCTTGTGCTTTCAGACTCAGAAACCGAGGTGCTCTCGGACTCGCTCACGCTCGTGCTTTCGGACTCGGAAACACTCGTGCTCTCGGACTCAGATACGCTTGTGCTCTCAGATTCAGAGACGCTCGTGCTCTCAGACTCAGATACACTCGTGCTTTCAGACTCGCTGACCGAGGTGCTCTCGGATTCGCTTATGCTTGTGCTTTCAGACTCAGAGACCGAGGTAGACTCGGACTCGCTCACGCTGGTGCTTTCAGATTCAGAAACCGAGGTACTCTCGGACTCGCTGACCGAGGTGGACTCAGACTCGCTCACGCTCGTGCTCTCAGATTCAGAAACCGAGGTGGACTCGGATTCGCTTACACTCGTGCTTTCAGACTCAGAGATCGATGTCGACTCAGACTCGCTTACGCTCGTGCTCTCAGATTCGGAAACACTGGTGCTTTCTGACTCACTTACCGAGGTGCTCTCGGATTCGGAGACCGAGGTGGACTCGGACTCGCTCACGCTTGTGCTCTCGGACTCAGAGACGCTTGTGCTCTCAGATTCAGAGACCGAGGTGGACTCAGACTCGCTCACGCTCGTACTCTCGGATTCGCTGACGCTTGTGCTTTCAGATTCAGAGACCGAGGTGCTTTCGGACTCAGATACGCTTGTGCTCTCAGATTCAGAGACGCTCGTGCTCTCAGACTCAGATACACTCGTGCTTTCAGACTCGCTGACCGAGGTGCTCTCGGATTCACTTATGCTTGTGCTTTCAGACTCAGAGACCGAGGTGGACTCGGATTCACTTACGCTCGTGCTTTCAGACTCAGAGACCGATGTGCTCTCGGATTCGCTCACGCTCGTGCTCTCTGATTCAGAGACCGATGTACTCTCGGACTCGGAAACGCTGGTGCTTTCAGACTCAGAAACCGAGGTGCTCTCAGACTCGCTCACGCTTGTGCTTTCGGACTCAGAAACCGAGGTACTCTCGGATTCGCTCACGCTCGTGCTCTCTGATTCAGAGACCGAGGTGCTTTCGGATTCAGAGACCGATGTACTCTCAGATTCACTTACACTCGTGCTCTCTGATTCAGAGACCGAGGTGCTTTCAGATTCGGAAACCGAAGTACTTTCGGATTCGCTCACGCTCGTGCTCTCGGACTCAGATACGCTTGTGCTCTCGGACTCAGAGACGCTTGTGCTTTCAGACTCAGAGATCGACGTGGACTCGGACTCGCTCACCGATGTGCTCTCAGACTCAGAAACCGATGTGGACTCAGACTCGCTCACGCTCGTGCTCTCGGACTCAGATACGCTTGTGCTCTCGGACTCAGAGACGCTTGTGCTCTCAGATTCAGAGACCGAGGTGGACTCAGACTCGCTCACGCTCGTACTCTCGGATTCGCTGACGCTTGTGCTCTCGGACTCAGATACCGAGGTGCTCTCGGACTCGCTAACGCTTGTGCTTTCAGATTCAGAGACCGATGTGCTCTCGGACTCAGAGACGCTCGTGCTCTCAGACTCGGAAACACTCGTGCTCTCAGACTCGGAAACACTTGTGCTTTCGGACTCAGAGACCGATGTAGACTCGGACTCGCTCACGCTCGTGCTCTCAGATTCGGAGACCGATGTGCTTTCGGATTCGCTCACACTCGTGCTCTCAGACTCAGAAACCGAGGTACTCTCGGACTCGGAAACGCTGGTGCTTTCAGACTCAGAAACCGATGTACTCTCGGATTCGCTCACACTCGTGCTCTCAGACTCAGAAACCGATGTGCTCTCGGACTCAGATACGCTTGTGCTCTCAGATTCAGAGACCGAGGTGCTTTCAGATTCGGAAACCGATGTACTTTCGGATTCGCTCACGCTCGTGCTCTCAGATTCAGAGACCGAGGTGGACTCAGACTCGCTCACGCTCGTACTCTCGGATTCGCTGACGCTTGTGCTTTCAGATTCAGAGACCGAGGTGCTCTCAGACTCAGAGACACTCGTGCTTTCAGACTCGCTGACCGAGGTGCTCTCGGACTCGCTGACGCTCGTGCTCTCAGACTCAGAGACGCTCGTGCTCTCAGACTCGCTGACCGAGGTACTCTCGGACTCGGAAACGCTGGTGCTTTCAGACTCAGAAACCGATGTACTCTCGGATTCGCTCACGCTCGTGCTTTCAGATTCAGAGACCGATGTGGACTCAGACTCGCTCACGCTCGTACTCTCGGATTCGCTGACGCTTGTGCTTTCAGATTCAGAGACCGAGGTGCTCTCGGACTCAGATACGCTTGTGCTCTCAGACTCAGATACCGACGTAGACTCGGATTCGCTCACGCTCGTGCTCTCTGATTCAGAAACGGATGTGCTTTCGGATTCGGAGACGCTTGTGCTCTCAGACTCGGAAACACTTGTGCTTTCGGACTCAGAGACCGATGTAGACTCGGACTCGCTCACGCTCGTGCTTTCAGATTCAGACACTGAGGTGGACTCGGACTCAGAGACACTCGTGCTCTCGGACTCAGAAACCGAGGTGGACTCGGACTCGCTCACCGATGTGCTCTCAGATTCGGAGACCGATGTGCTCTCGGACTCGCTCACGCTCTTGCTTTCGGATTCGGAGACCGAGGTAGACTCAGATTCGCTCACGCTCGTGCTCTCAGATTCAGAGATCGATGTGGACTCGGACTCAGAGACGCTCGTGCTCTCAGATTCAGAGACCGATGTAGACTCGGACTCAGAGACGCTCGTGCTTTCAGATTCAGAGACCGATGTGGACTCGGACTCAGAGACCGAGGTGGACTCGGACTCAGAGACGCTCGTGCTTTCAGACTCACTGACGCTCGTGCTTTCGGATTCAGAGACCGATGTGCTCTCAGATTCAGAGACCGATGTGGACTCAGATTCGCTCACGCTCGTGCTCTCAGATTCAGAGATCGATGTGGACTCGGACTCGCTCACGCTTGTGCTTTCAGACTCAGAGATTGAGGTGCTCTCGGATTCACTCACACTCGTGCTTTCAGATTCGCTGACCGACGTGGATTCTGCTTCACTTATGCTCGTACTCTCAGACTCAGAGAGACTTGTACTCTCCTGTTCGGAAATCGAGGCACTTTCGCTCGCTTCCTCGCTTAACTTTGAGAGAGACTGGCTCAACGATGCACTCGTACTCAACGAGCGCAGTTCGGAATACCTCAGACTGATAGATTCACTGACCTCACTGTACTCTGACGCATTATTGGATTCCAGTTCACTGAGATATGTTGACTCACGCTGGCTTTGCAACAGCTCCTCAGAATTCTGCCTGCTTAAAGATTCGGAAATTCGATTTAACGCCTCCGACTCCTCACGGGCTTCCAACAGCTCAGTTATCTGATCATCGGTCAAACCGGTCGATGTTGTAATAAGTCTTCGTAAAAATCTGGCAAAACCAGAATCGCCGTTGCTGATTGCATCAGCAATCTGAGCGATAGTACTCATAATCCAGTTCCAGAGTGTATTATCAGGATGTGACTGCTGTGCTGCCAGATTAAGAGAGTCAAGCTGTGACTGCACTACAGATGTTGAGGCTGAATTTTCAACCGCCGCCTCGGAAATCAACTCGCTGAGCGCAACCGACGTCGACAAACTGGCTGAATCCGCCGCAAATTCAGACAGGGAAATGCTGGTGGAATAATTGCTCTCCGAGTTCGACGAATTCTCCGAAGACTCTTTTTCCGGCAAATTCTCGTATTCGCCGTCGCCGGCCGCCCCTAAAAGCCCCCGCGCCATCATCCTCGGCGCCGTCAGAGCTTCCGCCTCCGAAAGGCTCAGAGAATCGCTCTCGGACATGCTAAGTGATTCCGAGGCAGCCTCGAACTCGGAAACGGACTCAGACTCCGAAACAGACACAGACTCCGATTCGGACATAGCAACGCTCTCCGACTCGGAAGTCTCCGTCTCAGACTCGGAAGTGCTCTCTGACTCGGAAGTGCTCTCTGACTCGGACGCTGCTTCCGACTCAGACTCAACGGACTCACTCTCCGACTCGGATGCCTCCTCCGATTCGCTCGAAGATCCGGACTCAGACCCGGCAGATTCGCTCTCCGTTTCGGACTCAGCCGATTCGGAGCCTTCACTCTCCGACTCGGACTCAGCAGACTCGGAGCCTTCGCTCTCAACCTCGGACTCAGCAGACTCGGAGGCTTCGCTCTCCGTCTCGGACTCCGATGTCTCCTCGGATGTCTCCGCCGTCTCTGATTCGGACTCTGCCGCTGACTCGCTTTCCGTCTCTGATTCGGACTCTGCCGCTGACTCGCTTTCCGTCTCTGATTCAGCTGTTTCGGACTGCGCCTCGGAGACACTTTCCGAAGCCACTCCCTCGCCAACCTTAATCGTCACGACATCCTGCCCGACGAGCGTCTCCTCATTTTCGAGTTCCTGTTCCTCGGCAAAGACATCTTCCGGCATCACAAAAAGACCCCCGACCGCAATTCCGGCCGCGATGCCGCCCTTCACAAATGATTTCCGGAAACCGCTGCCATCCGGTTTCACGTGTATCTTCCCCGCTCTCTCGGGGGATTCAGGCTCCCCTTTCGGGGCAAAGAAACTGACAAGACTGGACTTGATGTTGTACCAGATGCCGTTTTTCTTCCTCTGCCTGATCTTTGTCGACTCTGAAAGTATAATCTTATCCCTTTTGTTTACTTTCATTTTCCAACCTCTGTTTACGATTACGCTGTTTTGGGGTGCTCCGTGTATCTGCCGGCCTGTATATTCCGAAAAAGAGCAAACCGTACCTACGATATATACAACATAAACTATACACCATATTTAATCAAAATGAACTCCCCTATTAGTAGTAATCAAGTAGGAGGGGAAATCTAAATTCCCCGACCTCTCACACCACCGCTCATGCGGATCCGCAAGCGGCGGTTCAATCAACTTAACAAGTGACTCGCCTCTCGGCGTAGTAGTCTACCATGGAGACTAATCCGAAACGGGTTAGTCTCTCTTTTGTTACAGCCATGTTCATCGCTCCGCCTTGGCATACATAGGCGATGTGCGCCCCATAGTACGCTGTTGACCAGGCGAATCTCTTGCTGATTCCAAGCTTGATCAGGTTCTTAGCTCTGTTCTGCGGTGTCTTCCAGTGCTTCCAGATACACATCCTCAGACGATATCTGATGCTACTGTCGAGCCGTTCGCACAGTCTTTTCATGCTCCCGATTTTGAAATAGTTTATCCATCCTCGGATTAGCTGATTGAGCTTCAGTACCTTATAGGAGTTGCTCACTCCCCAGCCTCTGCATGTCAGTTTCTTCATCTGTGCCTTGAACTTCGCTACTGCTTTCGGGTGCGGTCTGGCTTTGTATGCTTTGGCGAATGAGTCAAAGTAAAACCCGAACCCGAGATACTTGATCCCTTTGGGCTTGTCGACTTTGCTCTTTTCGGCGTTCACTTTCAGTCCAAGCTTCCCCTCTATAAAC
>ODAI010121006.1_pt1 | contig 24609 bp, 19 predicted proteins | sample 1539321 | NCBI WGS metagenome assembly ODAI01 (sample SAMN02144231, study PRJEB22623) | gut metagenome | biome: sheep rumen | host: Ovis aries | place: New Zealand
GAATACCGATGGCTCCTTTTCAAAGTCGAATGGAACCATTCCCTTATGCTGGTCACCAATTTTGATAGTAACCAAGCTACCCTCTACCTCAACTTTTATTGTCCTTCCGGAGATGAGGTACTCTTCGAAACCTTTTAATTCATCCATAAATTATCCTTTCTTTTGTTTTGTTAGACATTTTTTTATTAACTAAGATTACTTATTACTCTCTTCAATTTCAATAGAAAAGAAACAAAAAAGGCTAGCGAATAAATCTTAAACACTAGCCATGAACCAAAATTGGTCTTACTTGTTGGTGGAAAGCATCGACAGGATGTCTTGCAGAGAGACAAACGTGCATACTGCCTTAAACTGTGCACCATTGGAGCTTGGTACCGGCGTTATGCCAGTTGCTGTGTTGATCAGCCCCTCGTTGCTCTCAAGAAGCAAAGACAATACGGTTGCTACCCCATCTGTTGGCGCGGTTTCACCGGCCTTCAACTCGATGTGAACTACTCCTGCACCCTTTTCCACCATGCGGATTCGGTTCTCAGTTAAGAACTTCTCCAATTTCTCTGATCTTTTTAATCTTACCATAACAATCTACTTTTGTTTATTAGTATTATGTTTTTAAAGCCATATTAATATACATATATGTCAAGTTGATTGCAAGTATAAATTCAAACAAATATTATCTTTTCAACAAAAAAGAAGGTTAAAATAACCTTCTTAAATGTTAAAGTTTGATTTCATCTCGTAAAATTTTTGCTAAGTTCATTCTTTTTGAATAACTATCATACTCCATCATATCGGCCGATAGTAATTTTTCAAGCTCATGAACCTCTGGAGAATCAATACTGTTTGATTGACATATTTTACTTAGGGCTCTTTCTGAACTCTGAATATGAAAGGAACATGTTTTCATTCTCCATTCATAATGCAGAATAATGTCTGCTATAGCACGAGATTCTTCTTCTTGCGAAATGAAATCATTGAAATTTTGTTTTAAGAGTAATGCCACAATCTTCATTCTACAATAATAGCTATATGATTCTTTTGCTCTTTGAAACGATAATTTTGCATCAGCAATTTCTTTAGATGAACCAGCTTCTTTGCCATATTTCTTCAAAGCACAGATTGCATTAAAGATATGGTTTCTCCTATCCTTCTTACAGAATCGATAATACTTAATAAGATCATCGAAAATCATTTCCCTTTGTTCTTTTGTTATTATTTCCATATTCGTTTTATTTTTTATCGTTATACTTAATAAGCAAAGACAATTCAACATTTTTTGAGGGGGAATACCTATAAATATCAAGATTCTTTATGAGAAAGAAATGAGTTTCTATTGAATTTTTTAATTATATTACTAGTTATGCTTATGTGAATTGAATATTTTTTATTTCTTATGTTAATGAATGAACGAAAATTGTATTTTTTGTAAGATTGTTAATCATGATATTCCTTCTCAAAAAATTTGGGAAAATGATGAATTCTATGCATTCTTAGATCTTTCACCTAACTGTAAATGACAATCTCTTATCATTCCTAAGAAACACTATGATTCTGATCTTTTTTTAGTTAAGGATGAAGGTTTTTATGGCCGCTATTTAGCTGCAGCACAAGAAGTTGTTGATTTATTAAAGAAAAGCTTATGAGTTGTTAGAGTTTGAATGATTATGGAATGAATGGGAGTTAACCACCTTCATATCAAACTTTATCCTATGTGGAATCTCAATCATGAATGGACTCCAATAGAAGAAAGAGGAAATGTCTTCTATGAAAGCTATCCAGGATTTTTAACCACTAAAATGTGAAAAGCATTATCTCAAGAAGAATTAGCTGAAGTTGCGAAAGAAATTTTATGAAAATAAAGCTTTTAACTTTTACTCACCATAATTAAAGAGACGCAAATGTCTCTTTTTTCCTTTTTCATAATTAACATCTTCCGAAATACTTGACAACGATAATCTTATTATATATATTATGTCAAACTTTATTACTATTTGTTTCACTATGGAACAGTTAGAAAAAAAGGCAAAATGAAGACAATTTTGATTAAATAAACTTTGAACTACTATTCTTCTTGTTGGTGCATTACTAACACAAAATCCACAAGAAAATCATGCTCAAGCCAGTAAAAATATCAAAGCTACAACTGAAGAAGTTGTAAATGACAGTACCATTGAATGAGAATTTAATCCCGAACTTATTGCCTCTATTTGAGAATGGATTGATAATAAATTTGTTATTCGTGAAGAATTTTTAAGAAAAGATGAGAAAAAGAAAGAATATATTACCATAAACTGAAACAATTATTATAATGCTGACTATCTCTTTTTGGAAGATTTCAGCTGATTATGATATACTCAATTATTAAACTACAGCCGCTATCCTAATTGATTCTTTATTGGAGTTATCACAAAAAACGATATTTGAAGTAATTGAATACTTATTCAACCAAATTGATATAAATATCAAGGACATTTTGAAGATGGAATTTATGAAGGGAATTGAGTTCTTGATTTTTGAGACTGAAGACATTATGAGTGAGATTTTCATGAATGAGAAATAGAATGAGAATGAAAAATGCACCGAGCAAATTGAGATTATTATGAGTGAGGTTTTCAAAACTGAAAAAGATCTTGATACTGAAACATGCAACGAAAATACTGATTAAAATACCAATGAGATTGGAAAGATGATTCTCCAGTAAAAGATCCTCGTCATTATAAAAATCCAACAATTATAGGAAAATGAACTTATACTTACTACTGAGGAGAGATTTCTACTATTGAAGTTTCTAACTGAAGTAGGCCTTGATTTATAAGTGTAGACGATAAAAAAATATCTGAAAATTGGGAAAAGAAGAGAGGAACCATTGTCTATATTGTCAAAAAGGAAAACTGAGGAACCTCTTATGAGCTTCATTCTTGGAATAGAGATATTCAATATGAATTAAAGGATAGTCATTTTGTATTCTCAACAAAAGACTGATCACTATTAAAATTTTCTGAGAAGATTTGAGAAAAAAAAGCTCAAGCTATTGCAAATCTTATAAATTCAGTAATGAATATGGTTAAAAATAACGATGAATGATATTGGTTTTATGCATTTGATTATAATAGAAACACGCTACAAGCCCAATATAGATGAAAGATTTTTGATATTGATTTAGTAAAAGACATCCCTTGAAAAATAGGAATAAGCGCCAAAGAATTTTCTGATTGGCTTAACCATTATCGCAAAGATAAATCTGGTTGATTATATGATTTCTAATCATTTTTCAAAAATTCAGAAGTTTTAGCTTTGATTACTTTTGTTTTCTGTTTAATTTCTGGCTCTTTCAAAAATTCTTGCATATAGTAATCATTTTGCCTTAAGGTTGATCCTCATGTTGCTCAGATAAAAACCCAAAAGATATCATCGTTTGTTTTCAATACATAATACTTTAAACGACCTTCAGCAAAATCTATAAAACGCTGAATTTCTCAATGAAGCTTTTTCCTATTCTTAGAATTCGGTCACACATTATCATATAATTCCAGAATCAAAATTTCGGTAATATTATTTCTTAACTTTTCTCTTAATGATTCAATCATCTCCTCTTTTTTTTCTGGATCTGAATAAGGAAGATAATTAAAATCCCTATATAATGAGAAGTTTAGCTTGTCTAACTCCTTTTTTACCTGTTCTTGATTTGATTGTGTTTCCATATTTCAGTAGTTATGAATAAAGTTATTTCATTTGAATATTATATAGAAAATGTTATTCAAGTTCAAATATATTCAATCTTCAAAAAGATATTGACTTTACTGTAATTAATTTATATATTACATATGCAATATTGCAAAAAAACAAATATTAAGATTATGAATGCTTTTAACCGAACAAAGAAAACTCCTGTTAGGCACAGAATAAGACCTACACAAGGACGCCCACTCTACTCATGGGCTGAGGAAAGATTCTTAAGTGACGAATATTCCCTTTTCCTCCGTTTTTGCAGAGAAAGGGATTCATCTCTGACTGAAACTCATGTAATCTCTCAAGCAACCTTTGAGTATCTCCAGAGTGAGTTTGAAAACAGATCAAGAACAGAAGCTTGATTAACCATGGCCAGGGTAATTACTCTGGCTTTTTCTATTCTTCTTTTTTAGTTAAAGCTATATATGCTTTATACCAATAAGTAATAAAAAATGCTTCTATAATACAGTTAATATACGACAATACTAATATTAAAGCTCAACAAACCACCCATATAATACCTTCTACAAAAGAGTTATTTAATATATCTAACCAAACAGCGATATATACTAATCACAAAGGGATTCAGACAATAATTGCTCAAATAACAAAGAATCTTAGTAAGAGAATAAGTTCTACAAGCATCAACTTAAATGAAAGCACCAAATTGCTTGCTGCTACTTTAGTACTCTTTTTAATTGCATCAAACACAGGGCATCATTCTAACGCAATAATAATTTGTGCATATTGCCAAAGCATAGTTGCTAAAATTACTATCACTCACCAAATCGTGATCATAAATTGAATCATGATACTATCAAAAATATCCATCAAATATATTCTAATTAGTACTGTTGCAAATGTGAATAATCAAAAAGGAATTGATAATCATCAATATTCAAGCATTGGGAAAAATCTATTCATTCCTTTCATAAATGATTTTAAGTTAGTATTTTGTGGTTCATGTAATGCATAAACAATAGATGCTTGTCCAATTGGATATAACCAAAGATATCAAACAATGATAACTATTACTGCTATAATAACAGTAAGTAAGGCATGATGCTCATTAAGTGTTGTAATAAAATACATTAATGCATCGGATATTTGCACTCATCCTTCGTATTTTCGGATAAGAATATTATTAAAATAGTAAATAATATAATATAAACGAACAACTGAAAAACAAAATAATGTTAAAAGAGCCAGCCTAATAATTTTAGGACGTTCTAAGAGGGTACGTACAGATGATTGAAGTATCTCTTTAAACATTAATGGTTTTATAATAAAGAATTAATCATTAGTTAATCACTTTGCTACCTTTTTGATTGATGGAATACTTATTCACAATAGGACTAGATTATAAAGTATTGCTATGATAAAGAAACGAATCATTTCTCGAACAGATGCTGATATTTCAAAGCTTCCTATTGTAATTCCTGAGGCCTGGAAAGTTCAAACCATATATGAACGAATAAAATATCAAACGATAAAGAATAATCCTAATATAGCAACCAATTCAATAAATACTTTTTTCTGAAAGATTGGAGTTAATCATTTCTTTACTCAAAGCCTTATTGCTCAAAGCGTGAATAAAGTTTCAATAAATACTTGGGTTATTACTCATCAAAGTAATCAATATTTAGGAATTAAGAATATTCATGCAAGTGCTCATAAGACCACTCAAGTAAGATTAATTCAGAAAAGAATATTTTGCTTTTCTAATGCCACGAAAAGGTAATTATATACTTGTTTAATAAAGCTTAATACCAAGACAATTCATAAGAACGGCAATACTTGATTTGATCACCATAATGCAATATCTTCTCGACTTCAAAGGAAGGCTTTACTAGAAACAAAAACAATAATATCTTCAGCAAATACCCAGAAATTAACCGCAATTATAGTTCAAAGCCATCAAACTAAAAGCATAAGATTTCAGAGAGATTTCTTTTTATTTTCATCTGAATAATGAGGTATTTTATGCAGCAAACTATTTCATAATGATGATGGGATAATCAAAAGTATTTCTATCAAGGAAAGAGCCAAAGCCCAAATACCAGCGTATTTATATCAACTCGCTGTAGGGAAGAACCATCCCAAGAACATCAATACTAACAAAGTATGAAAACTACTAAAGAAGTATGAGAATCCATATTTCCAATTCTTTTTCAGCAAGTCTTTAATAAAAGACATATTAATTCTTATTTTCAGCGGCAATAAGTCTTTTGTTCTTAAATGCATTTCTACATTCTGTCATAGAGAACTTGCAACAACAGAAAACACTACTAAACAAAATGCTAAAATCATAATAGGAGTTTCTCAACCTGCTTCTTGAAAATCAATATTTTTGAAAAAGATGAAAACAACAGGTAATAATACAAATAATTGTGAGAATCTTGCGATTATAAGAGACCATGTTAATCTCTTCATTTTCCAGAATATTTGTAATGGAAGCTGTTGAATTCCAGCATACATATTACTAGCTGAATAGCACATCGCTAATGGTAATCACCATACTATGAATGGATTAGATGTATAAGCTGGAATTAGATATGCAGTAACAATAGCTACTGTATAAATAACAATAATAAGGAACACCCTCATTCAGACAAATTTACCATATGTTTGAGAAAGTTCTGAATTCGAATCTAAAGCCGGAATTTCTGTTCATTCGCCATAGGTCCTGTTCTTTATCTCTCAAAGCTGTTTTACAGCAATTACATAAATTCAAAAATCAACTAATGCTGTCCACCAAGCAAAAAATCTGAAGATTGTTCAATAATCTCCATATCTTAATGGCCCTAAATAAGAAGAAATTATTTTAGTGATTACAAATCAGAATAACGCACTTACAATTCTTCAAAAAAGTTGCCAAAGAGCATCTTTAATAACAAGTTTATGTGAAGATGACATAAAAGGTAACTAAGATTAAATGCTTCTGATACTATATGATTTTGATTAAAAATATAAAGTGAAAAATTTAAAATAGACATGAAAGCAAAAAATTTTCTTGAAAAATAGATATTAAGCCTTATAAATCATTTAATGAAATAAAAAATACAAATATAAAACCTATTGAATATGAATGCTTGGAAATCGAACAGCGAGCTACGGCTCTTTAAACGAATGCTTTATGCATTTAGTTTTATGATGTTATCCTGCATGATATGTGGGGTGGATGCAATGAGCGGTGTAATGCCTACTTCATTTAACGTTGTGATTATTCTTCTTGGCGATTTAGCCATGTTACTTTGGATTTTCTTGGTATTCCCTGATGCAAGAATCGACAGGAATAGGATCATAATCAACGCTATTGCAAGGATTACTGGAGCTATTGGAATAATCATTATTATCTTTGCTTCAATTAGTCCGAGTCATTTCTTTCAGAAGTTTATTTATCTTGCAGCATTGCCATATCTACTGGTAAGTGTTCTATCTTGGTGTTTACTCTATCTGTATAGAAAGGCTTAAATCTACTAAAAATCATCCTTGGTACTAAATTTGTATCAAGGTTTTTTTATTTTTAATGAACTTTTAGAGTATTTTCTTTTCAAATATTTGACATTTTTTAATTTTGTGTATAAAATTGGTTATGTATTTTACATGCCATGCTAAACAAAAATGCTAAAAAAGTTGAATTGAGTAAAACGTAACATGCGTGCTAATCTTCATAGAAAATTCTGAAACAGGATTTTAAGGAAACACCATAAATGAAGAAGAGTTGATAAAGCAATTAATGCATCAAATTTTCTGTATCGTAATTGGATTCATATTTGAGAATTAGTGGTTGCCATACTTCTCAGTTTTTCAACATTTATTTTTGGAAACTGAACAGCGACACCAAACAATCAAGAATTATTATACCCTCTTCAAGAAGTTTCAACACTTGAATGTAGAATGGATGCATGGGATACCTTATCACAAAATTGTAAAATACAACTACCAATTATCGCATGAGCTAATTATAAAAACTATATCAACAATTCAACTTATACCGATATTTATACTGTACTTTATGGATGAAATTATCATAGCGGATGGAATGTGAATGAAGGAAGTCACTACTGAGTAGATATTGCAACGGCTAAATGAACTCCTCTATATGCTATAGCCGATGGTAAAGTTTACTATGCTTGAGAGCAAGCAGGATATGGTAATGTTGTAAAAATTGAATTTGTTTATCAAGGTATAAGATACTTTGCCATTTATGGACACATGAGTACTATTAATGTAAAAGCATGAGATACTGTTACCAAATGACAAAAAATTGGTGCTGTAGGTAATTCATGAGTTACTATGTGAGCTATGGGTTGATATCACGTTCACTTTGAAATAGCTAAATGAGATTCTTGAAGACCTGTTTATGCTTTCTATGGATGTGCTGATTTAGATAAATGAGGTATTGAAATCATTAATAATGGATTATGTAGAACAGAGATGTTCTCTCGTACTGTAGATCCAATTGCTTTTTTAGAGTGAGCAAAAGCTAAATTACCTTATCCTATTACAACACAAGTTGCAGAAGAACACTCTGCTGCTGAAGTTGAAGCCATAATTAGTGCTGAAGACCGTGAATATATTGTAAAAATTGCTAAACTATATTTGTGAAGTCCTTATCAATTATGAGGTACTGGTAACTTACCAGGAACTCCAACTGATTGTAGTAATTTCACTAAAAATGTATTTAGTAATGTTGGAATAGCACTTGAAAGAAGTGCTGCAGATCAAGCTTATCAATTCTCAGCATGAGGATATTGGTATGATAGCTTAGATATGGCTGAAGTGTGAGATTTAATCTTCTTTAAAAATACTTATGCTTCTGATCAAGAAATTACTCACGTTTGAATATATGTTGGTAATTGAATGATGATTCATGCTGGAACAAAAACTGTTGATATCGTAACTATTGATAGCTACTGGAAAGAGCATTTTAAAGGTATTGGATCATTTAAATATCTTCATAAGAATTATAATAAACAAATTGCTAAGAATAATTATTTAAGAATTAGTAGCATCCCTGTTTCTCAACAAACTGTAGCTAAAGTTGATACTATTGTAAATGTTGATGAAACAAAGAAAGACGAAGTTAAACAAGAAGTTAAAGAAGAAGTAAAACAACATGAAGTAGCTCCTTCAGCATCAAGCATTAAATTAGAAGATACAAAGCTTGATGACACAGGTAAGAAATTCTTTAAAGAATGGAATATTTCTATTGAATGAGATGTTTCAACAGCCTTAAAGAAAGGTGAAACCAGAGAATTAAAGCTAGTTATTAATAAGGCAAATGGAGATAAATATAATTGAGTATTAAAACAACCTATAATGTTCGTTTCTAATTCAACAAATATCTCTATTGATCCAGTTGTAATTTCATTAGTAAAAAATGGTGAAGTTGCAATCAAATTAAAAGCATGACAACAAGCTGGTGATATCTTTGTTGCTGTTAATTTAGGAACAAATAAAATGGGTGGATTCACAATTAAAGTACAATAAAAAAACATCTTAACTATAGGAAAGATATGCTAATTCCTGCATATCTTTTTTATTAATTTCCCAGATAAAAAAGCTAATAATAAAATTATCTAAAGACTTTCAATAACTATCTTTTCTATCCCATTGTTAAAAATGGTCTCATTTTTTCTATTTCAACAAAACAAATTGAAATAAAACAAAGAAAAAGTAATCTATATATCAGAAAAATTTAATAGATATTAGATAATGCAAATAGAAAAATTAACGCCTGCTATGAGGCAATATGTTGAGGTGAAAAAACAATATCCTGATTGTATCCTTCTTTTTCGTATTGGTGATTTTTATGAAACCTTTTTTGAAGATGCTCATATTTGTGCTAAAGTATTAGATTTAATCATCACTTCAAAAAACAAAAACTCAGAAGATCCTATTCCAATGGCTGGGATACCTCATCATAGTGTTGATAAGTATACACCAAGATTGACAGCAGCATGATACAAAGTTGCTATAGCTGAACAAACAACTGATCCAGTTCCTTGAAAAATAGTAGAAAGAGTTGTTACAAAAATTATTACTCCTGGAACTTCTGTTCAAGATTCTACACAAAAACAAGATACTGCATACCTTGTTGCTATCACAACAACAAACGAAAAGACTGGTTATTCTTACCATATAGCGTGGTGAGATTTCATTCTTTGAGAATATAGTACAAAATCTTTTGATGATATTTGAAAACTACAAAAATTTGTTCTTCAACTTCAACCTGCTGAAATCATCGTTGATACAGATATTCAAATGAAAGACGATTTATCTAGTCCTTTTCATCAATATCTTCATGCACTAATTTCTATTCATTGAGTCCCAGATGATCCAGAGCACTCAGTAATAACAGCCTGTAATGTCCAAAACATTACAAGTTACTGAAAAGCTCTAGAATGAGGAAGATTAAATGCAATGGCATTACTCATTGATTATTTAAAATATACACAAAAAAAGAAATTAACTACAATTGCAAAAATAGGATATCACTCTTCTGAATGACTAGTTTTAATGGACGATGTAACCATTAAAAATCTAGAAATTTTTGCATCTAGTTATGAATCTAATACAAAATATAGCTTATATTGAATTCTAGATAACGCAAAAACTGCATGAGGTTCAAGACTACTTCGTCAAATTCTAGCAACACCAATTCATGTAAAAAGCGAACTAGATTGGAGACTCTCAAAAATCGAAGAATATTTTGAATCTAATGAAACACAATGAATTCATCAATTTTTGTGAAATTTTTCTGATATTCCAAAATTATTAACCCTAATTTCTTATAAAAGATTAACTTGGGTTCCATTCGTTAAATTGAGAGCTGTTTTATCTAACTCTTTATTCTGATTAGATGAAACTATTTTAAATGAATTAAAAAAGCTCAAGCTTTCTGAAAATTATTTATGAGAGCTCCATGAAATTCTTCATATTTTAACTAATGCTCTAAAAGAAGACGAAAAGATTCTTTGAGATCAAGATTATGTTGCTGATGGTTATAGTCAAGAAATTGATGAATTAAGGAAATTTGCTTATCATAGTGACGAAGTTCTTATGGATTATCAGCAAGAACTCGTAAAATTAACTTGAATCAATAATATTAAATTAAAATATATTACTAATCAGTGATATTTCTTAGAAATAACTAGTAAAGATATTGAAGACTTTGAAAAATTTGTTGAAGAAGCTGTAAATAAAGATGATCCTGAATGAAAATATGCTATTGTTCGTAGACAGACACTAAAATGAAACCAAAGATATTCAAGTACTTACTTAGATTGACTTCAATGACATATTATCGATGCTAAAGAGCAACTTGCAGCAAAAGAGTTCGCAGTTTTGGTTTCTCTTCAAGAAGAAATTTTATCTCATACAGATGCTCTTTATACTTTAGCAGAAAAAATTGCTTGGTTAGATTTACTTACCTCACAAGCACTTTATGCAAAAGAACATCAATTCGTTAAACCTCAAATTTCTGAGAGTCCTATTATTGAAATTCAATGAGGTCGTCATCCTGTAATTGAAGCATATCTTCCTAAAAACGAGCCATTTATTCCAAATGGACTTACAATTTGAAAAGATGCAAAAGATAATTATGGACTTATCCATGTGATTACATGACCAAATATGTGAGGTAAATCAACCTACCTTAGACAATCTGCAATCATTGTATTATTAGCACACTGTTGATTATTTGTCCCTGCACAAAGCGCTAAAATTGGATTAATTGATTGAATCTTCGCTCGTGTTGGAAGTTGAGATATCATTGCAAAAAACCAATCAACATTCATGACTGAAATGATTGAAGTTGCAAATATTCTAAATAACGCAACAGAAAAAAGTTTCATTATTTTTGATGAATTAGGTCGTTGAACTTCAACTTATGATGGATTAGCCTTAACAAAAGCTATTCTCCACTATTTACTAAAAGAGATAAAAGCAAAAACACTTATTGCTACTCACTATCATGAACTTATAGCGCTAGAAAAAGAGACTGAAAATATCAAAAACTTCTCTGTTTGAGTTTATGAAACGGAGACAGAAGTTGTGTTTATGAAAAAAATAAGTGCTTGATGAGCATCTAAAAGTTACTGAGTTGATGTTGCAAAACTTGCTTGAATTCCAAAACCAATTCTTGAAGAAGCAAGATATTTATTAAAAGATTTAGAACAGAAAAAGGTAACAAATATTCCTTCTTCATTACCTTCTCAATGATTATTTGATACTCCACAAAAAGTCTTTGCACACGAAGCTGAATATGAAAAATTAAAAACAATGTTGAAAGGAATGGATTTAAATAATATTACTCCATTACAAGCACTACAGATTCTTGTAAAGATTAAGGATGAATTATAATTAAATGTGGCAGCAAAATAGAAATGTTAGAAAGAAAACAAAAATAGAAATGTTTGTGAGATGAATTGTAATTAAACTTGATTTTATGCCATATAAGTCTACCTTATTACAAGATTTTTATATTCTAAAATAATTACATTATGGTAGTTGTTAGACCGTTTAAAGGACTTCGTCCACCTAAAGAAATCGTTAAGAAATTAGCTTCTCGTCCTTATGATGTTATGAATTCAGAAGAAGCAAGAGAAGAAGCTAAAGGTAATAAATATTCTCTTTTACATGTTACAAAAGCTGAGATAGATCTTCCAGCATGAACTGATGAACATTCTCAAGCAGTTTATGATAAAGTTGTAGAAAACTTTAAAGCATTCCAAGATAAAGGATGGTTAGTTCAAGATTCAGAACCAAGAATCTATATTTATGGACAAACTATGGGTGAAAGAACTCAATATGGATTTGTAGCTTGTACGAGTATTGATGACTACTTTAATGGAACTATTAAAAAGCATGAATTAACTCGTAAAGAAAAAGAAGACGATAGAATGGTTCATGTTAATATTACTGACGCAAATGTAGAGCCTGTTTTCTTTGCATATCCTGCACAAGCAGAGCTTGATGGAATTATTGAAAATATCGTAAAAAACCAGGAACCAGAATACGACTTTGTCGCAGATGATGGTTTTTGACATCATTTTTGGGTAATTGAAGATACTAATCTTATAAAAAAGATTCAAGAATTATTTGATAAAGTTCCTGCTCTTTACGTTGCTGATGGACATCATAGAACAGCAGCTGCTGCAAGAGTATGATTAGAAAGAAGAAAAGAACATCCTGATTATACTTGAGATGAAGAATTTAATTATTTTATGGCTGTTATCTTCCCTGATAATCAACTAAAGATTATGGATTATAATAGAGTTGTAAAAGACTTAAATGGATTATCTTCAGAAGAACTACTATCAAAATTAGAAAAGAATTTTGTTGTTGAAGAAAAATGAGCTGATGAATATAGACCAAATGCTCTACATAATTTCAGCATGTACTTAGATGGTAAATGGTATTCATTAACAGCTAAAGCATGAACATTTGATGATTCTGATCCTATCGGAGTATTGGATGTAACAATTCTTTCTAATTTAGTTCTTGATGAATTACTTTGAATTAAAGACTTGAGAACAGACAAAAGAATTGATTTTGTATGAGGATTAAGAGGTCTTTGAGAATTAAAAAGAAGAGTTGACAATTGAGAAATGGAAGTTGCTTTCGCTCTTTATCCTGTAAGCATGAAACAACTTATTGATATTGCTGATACTGGTAATATCATGCCTCCAAAAACAACATGGTTTGAACCAAAACTAAGAAGTTGATTAGTTATTCATAAATTAAGTTAATATACACTAAAGGAGAAATTTACTTTTCTCCTTTTTGTTATAGTTGAAAATTAAACTTAGATAAATAAACTACATTACTGTTAAAAGCTTTATTCTTGGTGAAAAATTTTTGTTATGTTAAAAAATGGGTTAAAATATACGTTATTTATCGGTGTTTGAGCTATTATAACTTCATGAGTTTTTTCTTATACTCAAGAGACTATGGATGCCTATCTCTGGTCTTATAAAAACTGAATAACTACTCAAAATACTATCGAAAAAGCAAATATTAATTGAAATTTAACAAGACAAGCTATGGCTAAAATGATTGTTAATTTTTCAAAAAACATTTTAAAAACAGCAAAAGTTAAAGTTAGCGACAAAAATGATTGTAAATTTGATGATGAAAATAATATTACAGAAGATTTAAGAGAATCAGTTAAAGAAGCTTGTGAATTATGATTAATGTGAAAATGAGTAAAGGTTTTCGACCCCAAAGATACACTTTCAAGATGACAATTTTGAACAGTTCTCTCAAGAGCTCTTTGGTGAGATACTTATGATTGATGAGAACCTTATTATGAAAAGCATCTAATTGCTCTACAAGAAGCTGGAATCATGAGTAATATCGATAATCCTGATAGGAAAGAATTAAGATGAAATGTTATGATTATGCTTATGAGATGAGAAACCTTAATTAAAGATTTTTCAAAATGGAATGCTGAAAAAGCAGAAAAGCAACAAGAAAAGGAGCTTACTCCTTGAAAATGAGTAAAACGAGATAAAAACGCTTGAACATTAACTATATCATACAATAAAAGATCTATTACAATGCAAGATAAAAACCTTTGAGCAATAGAAGCTGGAATCTGAGAAAAATCAATAGGCCACCTTTTTGTATGGGGAATTAATAAATGATTCTATTTCGATGATTCAAAAAATAGTACCTGATTTTTAGCTGCTAAACAATGAACTTGGAAAGAAGGAGATAAATGACCATGTCCTAAAGGTTATCATATTCCAACAAAATCTGAGTGGCAAGCTGTTATTGATTTATGGAAAAACAATAATCCTAAACTTGCTGAAAAATGACAATGAAAAAAATTTAGTGAAGATTTATTACTACCTGCTATTGGTACAAGACAAGAAGCAGCTTGGCGTGCTGAAGGAAACAAAGAATTATGAGCTCCTCATCAAGCATATTATTGGGTTTCAACCCCTAATCGCTTGTTAACATGAACTGTTTCTTCATGAAACTCTCATCTTTATCTTTTCTTTGATACTAAGCCTATTTTCTGATGAAGTTGAGCGCCTGAAATTTGATGAGCTTATGCTAATTGAAATATAGAAGTTGCGATACGTTGCTTTAAATGAGAAGTAATAAGCAATGCTACTTCAAGTAGTAGCACAAGTAATACAAGTACTAAGTCAAATTCAAAAACAAATTCATCAAATTCTAGTTCTACAACAGATGATTCATTTTTACCAAAGTTTAGCTTTTATTTCTAAGAGCAACTTAATTATTTAAAGTAATGGAATATAAGGTATATTGATGTAAAGTTAATAAATTCTATTTAAACAAATGGCTTGCCCATCTTGAAGCTACAAATCAACTTGCTGATGATATTTTTCTTGTTGCTACCTGTGTTGTTACCGATAGAGCTAAAATGAAATGGGTAAAAGAAATTATTGAAAAAGCTAAGGAAGGGAAACGTATTTTTATTGCATGATGTTGATCTATTACTTGATGAAAAGCAACAAAAAGGGAAGACTTCTTTAATTTCTATCCTGATTTAAAGCCTTACGATTCTCAAATTACGCTTTTGCCAGAAGATCCATTGGAAGAAACAGAGCTCGGATTTTCATTCAAAATGCCATGACAAAAGCTTTGGACTAAGAACTATGTTATTATCCAAAATGGTTGTGATAATCACTGCTCTTTTTGTCTTACAATCTTTAAAAGATGACCTCATAGAAATCGTCCTTTAGATGAAATAATTGATGAAATTCATCAGATAGAATGTGCTTGATGAAAAGAAATTGTAATAACATGAATTAATTTAGCAGCACGGTGAACATCAGATACAAGACATTCAGAAGAATCAAAATTTAATGAGCTATTAAAAGCAATTATTAAAGAAACTTCTATTCCAAGAATAAGAATTTCTAGTCTTGATCCACAATATTTAAATGATGAATTTTTTAATATCGTAAGTAATGAAAGATTCTGTCCTCACTTTCACTTCTCTATTCAAAGCTTTTCAGATACTGTTTTAAAACAAATGAATAGAGCATATGATAGTAAAAAATTAGATTATGTATTAAAAAGTATTAGAAACCTAGACCGTCCAGACCAAAAATACATTTCAATTGGTGCTGATATTATAACATGATTTGCATGAGAAACAGAAACTGATTTTCAAATGAGTTGTGAATGAGTAAAAAAATATCGCATTACAAAGCTTCATGCTTTCCCTTTTTCAGACCATCATATTGCCGAAAAGATTCCCGCTTCTTTATTACCTAATCAAATTCCTCAAGAAATTAGAAAGCAAAGAAATAGAGAATTAATTGATATTTGAGATCAAGTACGTGATGATTTTATTGCTTTAAATTATTGAAGAAAAGCACAAGTTCTTATTGAAGAAGTTAGAAATTGAAAAGCAAAATGACGAACTGATAATTATATCCAGCTCGCCATTAAATGAGATTACCATTCTTGAGAATTGGTTGAAACAATAATTTCAGAAGATAATTGTATCTTTTAATAAGTTTTAAGAGAATAATGTATTTTGGTGTTCACGCAAACATCTTCATTGCGCTGTTTTTTCGATTTTTCAGAGTCTAAGAAGAAGTGGTTCGATATCTTCTTCTAATGTTTTTTCGCTTACTCATAACTGAACTGCTAATGTTTTTACTCAAATAGCACGATCATATTGAGATAATATTTCAAGGTATTTTTTATGGATTGGCATCATTCATCAATCATCAATTTGAGCATGCTTAAGAAAACTTTCTAATTCCTTTGTAGATAACTTTTCTATCTTATTACTAACTATAAAGTCTCTTAGTTTAATTACAAAATTATGGATTTCTCTTGGAACTGGAGCCACTTTTTTAACAGCAGCATCTAATAGACCTTCCTCATAATTTAGATTATAATGATTTAGATAATATCATAAAATAGCCTTTTTTTCATCATCATTATATTCCATAAAATGAAAATGATAAACAAATCTGTTTTTCATTGGCTGTGAAAGTGTTTCTGGTTTTGTTGTTGCTCAAACTAATGTAAATTGATTAATTGGCAATCTTAAATTTCATCATTCAGGAAGCACCATATCAATAACAAAATCTTCCATTGCTATATAAAGAACTTCTTCTATTGTTGGCTTTAATCTGTGAATTTCATCAATAAATAAGATATCTCATTTTTCTAAAGAATTTAGCACACTCACTAATTCACTAGGCTTTGAAAGAGCATATCAGGTAATCACTTTTAATTGAGTTCATAATTGTTTTGAAATAATTCAAGCCATTGTTGTTTTTCAAAAACCACTTGGTCATGAAAATAGAATATGTCATAACGCTCATTGCCTTTTTTGAGCACTATCAATAGCTGTTGCTAAAACTGCTTTTATTGGATCTTGCCCAACAAAATCTGAGAAAGATTCAGGTCTTTGACTTAAAAGCGATGTAGTATCTGTTTCAATTGATATTTTTTTCACTTCCATAGTATTTTGAAGTATTTTTTTATAAAATTTTAATAAAGTATTATTTTTATTGTCAAAAAAATCAATGAAAGAATTAAATATTTTTTAATACCATTATTCAATCCCCCTCCTCGCTTGGAAGAATATTGTAATTGATTTGATTTTTTTCTAAGAATTTATATAATGTATCTAGTTTTGTTTGATACTTTACGACATCGTCCAAGAGTATAATATTATTTTCTGAGCTAAGATTATTGTGTATTTTCTCTAAATAGTTTCCATACTGACTCTTCTGAGCATCAATAAATACAAAATCGCAGTTTAGGGGTAGAACATTATCTATTGTCTCTGATTTCGTAATATCAAATGGATAAAGAGTAATATTTCGACATTTTGCAGATGTCATATTTCTCTGTGCTTCTAAGTATGCAGGATAAGCAACTTCAAATGTTGTTAAATGTCCTCCTCGTTTTTGAATAGTACTTGCAATTACAATACTACTATATCAAACAGCGGATCCTATTTCTAAGCATGTTTTTGGTTGGTATTCTTCAAGATATTTACGAAGAATTACCTCACTTTCAGGAGAAATAAGAGGAATACGTCTTGCCGTACATGAAGCTCTTAATTGAGTTAAAAACTCAGATAACATTTTATTTACAACTTATATAAATTAAAACAAATGGAAACAATTATGCAGTCAAACATTTCTATTAATCTTTGAGAAAAAAACAACAACAAAAGACCAGCTGGTCAGCATAGAACAAGAAAAGCTCCTAATCCTTCACAACCTACACTTAGTTCTGAAGCATTTTTAAGACATAGAAATAAACCTGCTCATCAAAAAATTGAAGACCCTAAAAAGCTTATTAAAAGATGAGAAAAACCAGTAAGAATTTTCTGACTTTGAGGATTGGAACAAATCTGATCTAACATGACCGTTGTTGAATACGAAAATGATATTATCATCATTGATGCTGGTATGGAATTTGCTGATGATTCAATGCCAGGAGTAGATTATATTATTCCTGATATTAGTTACTTAATGGCTAAGAAAAAGAATATTAAGGGATTAATTATTACTCATGGTCATCTTGATCATATTTGAGCAGTTAAAAATATTATTTCTAATCTTGATTATCCAACTATCTATACTTCTCCGCTTACAATTGGTATGATTAAAAGAAATTTGGATGATAAAGATGCCAAAAATTTGAAATATAAATTAGTTGATCCTGATATCGACGTTTTTAAACTCGGTGTATTTACTATAGAATTTTTTAGAGTAAATCACTCAATTCCTGAAGCTATGTGAGTTTCAATTCACACACCTAAAGGATTATTAGTATTCTCATGAGACTTTAAAATCGACTTTACTCCTGCTATTGATAAGCCAGCAGATTTATGAAAAATCTCAAGAATTGGACAAGAATGAGTTAGAATGTATTTATGAGAATCAACTAACGCAAATAAACCAGGACACTCTGTTTCAGAAAAGATTATTTGAGAAAATTTGGATAAAATCATTAGTTCTTATAGAAAAACAAGAATGGTGGTTTCAACATTTGCTTCTAATGTAGGTAGAATTATCCAAATAATTAATAGTGCAATTAAATATGATAAAGTAGTTTTTCTTGCTTGAAGATCTATGGTATTAAATGTTCAACTTTGTCAGGAATTATGATATATTTCTGCTCCAAAATGAATGATTCGCCAGCTTTCTTCTGAAGCTGAATCTATGCCTGATGAAAGAGTTTTAGTACTTTGTACTGGTTCTCAAGGAGAAGAAAATAGTGCTTTAGTAAGAATGGCTAAATGAGAAGTTAAAGATTTTATGTTAAGACCTTGAGATTCAGTACTTCTTTCTTCTCATACTATTCCTGGTAATGAAAAAGCTGTAGTAGGAATGATTAATGATCTTGTTAAGATTTGAGTTGATGTTATTGATGAACCAGGACTTGATACTCATACTTCATGACATGGTTGCCAAGAAGATTTAAAAATGATGATGTCTCTTTTAAATCCTCAATATTTCTGTCCTATTCATGGAGAACCATACATGAGACATGCAAATAAAAAAGTAGCTATGAGCCTTGGATATGAAGATGATAAAATTTTGTTACCTGAAAATGGTCAAATAATTGAAGTATATGATGAAGTAGCATTTGTATCAGAAAAAAGAATTAAGCTTGATACTGTAATGATTGATGGAAAATGAGAAGGACATCTTTCATGAGAATATGTTATGAAAGCTAGAAGTATAATGAGTGAAAATGGAGTTGTAGGTCTTATCTTTAAAGTTGATACAAAAACAAGAGAACTTGTTGGAAATATTCAAATTGAATCAAGATGATTTGTTTATTCTTCTGAAGTTAAAAAAATTCACACACAAATCGTTGAATTTGCTAGAGCAAAATATAATGATAATGCAAAGAAAAAGATGGATATTAAAGATAATTTAAGACAAATCAGAGATGAATTAGGAGACTATATTACTAAGATTATTGGTAGAGTTCCTATGCTTATGTTAATGTATGTTTATATCAATAGAGAAGCCATTCAAAACATTCCTGTTGATGAAGGTAATGAAATTATTGGTATGACTCTAGAAGAACAAGGATATAAAGACTAATATTTAAAAACTTTTCACTTAAATTATGCAATTTATTACAAAGAATAAGAGAGCATATTTTGATTATGAAATAGAAAAGGAATATGAGGCAGGTATTGTCTTGAAATGACATGAGGTAAAAGCTATTAAAACATCTCATGTTAATATTCAAGATGCTGCTATTGTTATTGAAAACAGAGAACTCTGGATCTATAATATGGATATTCCTTTATATGAAAAAACTTCTCCTGCATTAGTTCCTCATTATCGTCAAAAGTGAAAAAGAAAATTATTACTTAATAAAAATGAGATAACTAAAATAGCTGCAAGTTTAGATAAACCTTGAATGGTTGCTCTTGCTTTAGAGGTCTTTGTTAATAAATGAGGATTTATTAAACTAAAGATTTGAATAGGAAGATTACATAAAAAAATTGAAAAGAAACAGATTATCAAAGAAAGAGATATAAAGAAACAGATGGATAGAGATATTCGTTCTCTCTAATTTATAAATAAAATGCTATGGAAGTACTTTATAAAAAATGAATTCGTCGCATTTATGCCAAAGAAAATAATGGGGATATTCTTTTAGTTATCCCCTTTTCTCTTAAAGATAATAAAACTGCATTAGAAAGATGATTAGCATTAGTAGAGAAATTAAAGAAGAAACTTGATAAAAAAAAGAAAGTTGAGATCTTTAAAGATGATACCGTATTGTTATTTTGAGAATATATACCAAGAGAAGAGTTCCCCAAAACATTAACAACTCAAGCAAAACGAACTAAGTTTTTTAGGCAAGAACTTTTTGATTATTCTAATCCAATTTTACAAGAATTAGCACAAAAGCTTTGACATAAAGATATTCCTCTTCAAATAAGAAAAGTAAAAACTATGCGAGGAAGATGTACTCACGATAATCGCATTCTTCTTAATGAAACTTTAGTTCATCTTCCTACAAGGTTAATTAGATATGTTATCATCCACGAAGCATGTCACTTACAACAAAAAAATCATAGTGATAAATTTCGAGCACTAGTTGAAAAGTTCTGTCCAAATTTTAAAGCTTTAAGAAAAGAGCTGAAAGCTCAGCTCTTTATTGATTAATTATGTAAAATTTATCAATTTTTTCTTTTCCTCTTTTGAAGTATCTTTGCAGAATTCCTATCTTGCTTAGCTTGACGAGCATCCTGTTCTTTCCTTAATGATTTTAGAGAAACTCCTGGCATTGGACGATCCTCTTGTCCTTCACCTCTTTCACGAAATCTTATTATCAAAGGAACTCCTATAAATCAGAAATTTCTTCTTAAAACATTTTCTATCCATTTTTTAAATGCAAAATTTGCTCTAGCTTTATGATTAACAAAGACCATGAATGTTGGAGCATCTATTTCAACTTGTGTAGCATACATTATTTTACAAATCTTATTCTTTGGAAAACGTGCTGGTTTTTTAATCTGTTCCTCACTCAAAACACGATTTAATTCTGTAGTTCCTATTCTTTTTTGATTTTCTTGATAAACCGCACTTATCATTCTCATAAGATTTCATATTCAATCTCAATTTAATGCAGAAAGAGGGACAATTGGGATATGCTTTGCAAAATCAAGATAACTCTGTGCTCATTTTATCATTGCATCGATAGCTTTTTTTTCAACAAGATCTGATTTATTTAATGCAAAAATCATTGGGAGTCAAAGCTGTGTTATTTCTTGCAATAATGTCATATCTCTATGAGTAATTCATTGAGTACAATCAACCATAAAAATAACAACAGGTCTTGTATACTGAAGCATTTTTTCTGTTTTATCATATGCTATCTTTTCTATTCCATGAGTTTTCCCCTTTTTTCTAATTCCTGCTGTATCATAAACAGTAAACCATTGTCACTGAGATTTAAATTCTCATACAATATAGTCTCTTGTTGTTCATAATTTATCCTCAACCTTTGCTAATTCTTTCCCTACTAAAGTATTTAATAATGTTGATTTTCAAGAATTAGGTTTTCAAACAATTGCTATTCAAATTCCTTTATGCTGAGGAATATCTAAGTCTTTATCTTCTTCTTGATTTGGATGTTCATCAATCCATTTTTTAGAGAAATCAATGATATTATCTTCCAATTCTGAGATATTTCTTTCTTTTTTAGCACTAATTCAAATAACTTTTTCTATTCCTAATCCATAATAATCACTGATTGCCAAGTCTAATTCATTTGTTTTCCATTTAACATCAAGCTTATTTACAACTAAGATTGTCTGTTTTCATTTATTATTATCCATAATCAATGAAAGAATATGCTCATCTTTTGCTGTAATTCAAACAGTATCATCAATAACAAAAAGAAGAAGATCTGATTCTTTAACAATTTTCTCAATAAAAGGTACTTCATCAGAAAAATCTAACAATCCTGGACTATCAAAGAATGTTAGTTTTCAAAGATTATCTACCTCCATTTGATGAACAATAATATCTGTTGTTGTTCAGTGAATATCTGTAACAATAGCTCTAAATTGTCCAATCAAACGATTGAATAATGTAGATTTACCAGCATTAGTTGCTCAAATTAAACCGATTTTCATTTTTGTTAAATGCTTATATAAACAATAGATACTATAGGGAAAATAATGCTCTTTTGCAAGAATTAAACATCAAGTTTTGTTCTTAATGCCTTAAAATCTTCAACTTTCATTTTAGAAACAATTTTTTCTTTATAGATATCCATAATTTTAGAATTACAATTTGGTTCATTCTGTAAAATTAGCCAAAATGCTAATACCATCTCTTCATTAGTTCCAACACATTCAAACGGTTTTATTCAATCAATTCCCAATAATTCATTAAACAAAGGAATGAGATTTTCGTCTTCAAATAAGTCTTTATTGAAGATATCATTGACCTTTTCTTTTCATAAAAAAGCTCTCAGCATAGTATAAACAAATCAACATTTAGGGCACACTCAGCACCATAAATCATCTCACGTAAGTTTTGAACCCGTTAAGTGAAAATTTCTATTACAACTTGAGAATGAATAGAAATATTGTGGATATTTTGAGAATTCTTTTACTACCTTTATTTCATACCAATTTCTCAAAAGACTATAGATTGAAAAATCGTTCGATATATTCTCTACTACATGCTCTTTAAATAATTTTTCAAATTCAGATGATTTACTCCATTGATGGTTAATCTCCATATCACAATAAACGGTATTTCATTCATCTGCACTTTTTTCTAATGATGTTACTGCCGCTTTATATCAGTAAAGATAAGAAACCATTATTGTTACAAATGAAATAATTCCAGTTATTGGGAGGTGTCAGTTATAATACCCCTGTTCTAAAAGTTTTTTTATTTGTTCCAAATCCAAACTTCTTTTGATTATTAGTCTTTTTTTGTGTGTTGGTTCTGCAGCAACTTCATGTAATGGGAATTCTTTTCAGAAAGAGAATAAATCAAAGTCTTCACCTTGTTGTTTTAGCAATTCAACAGTTACAAGAGAATCTTTTCAACCACCAAAAAGAACAAGAGATTTCTCAGCTTTAAGTGAAATTTTTGTATTAAACCTTGATGCATTTTCTTGAGATTGAAATACGGCCAATCCTCTTGGATCTAATTGATTTCTATAAAAAAACTCACCTAGTCATTTCAAATAAAAAATATTCCAAAAGTTTTTTTGTTTTTCTGTTAGATAAGAAGATTGAACAACAATTTCTTTTGTTGGATAAAGCTTATAATAACTAACTCAAAGTGCAATATGTAGATGCGCTAGTATTTGAGATATTTCATCTTCATTATTTCTTAGAATAGGAAAGTTTTCAGCATTTTTTAATGGGCTGAAATCTATTTTTTCAACAAATTGTTCTTCATTATCAAATGAATAATAAAATGAAGCTGTTAAGCTTTCAGGATCCCAAGAATAATTAGAGATAATGAATTGATTAAACGGCTTCATTTAATAGAAATGAATATAAAACTATAATAAACCTTGTTTTCTTGCTATAGTTCTAGATGCTTCTGTAAGATATTTTTTTCTCATTCTAATAGCTTTTGGTGTAATTTCAACTAATTCATCAAGTCAGATGTATCACATAGCTTGTTCTAGTGAAAAGTGAACGATTGGATCTATTCTCATTGCTTCATCATTTCAAGAATTACGAACATTATTCATCTGTTTATTAATTGTAAGATTAACTGTCATATCTCATCATTTTAAATGTTCTCAAACAATCATTCCTTCATATATTGGTTGTGCTGGATCTACAAAGATTGGACCTCTTTCTTGTAACTTAAATATTCAATACATCATTGCAGTACCTGTAGCAGATGATATCATAGAACCAACTTGTCTTTTTTGAATTTCTCATTTATATGGTTCATAATGAGAGAAAGCAGAATACATGATACCTTCTCATTTAGTAACCAATATAAATTCTCAACGGAATCCCAATAATCATCTTGTAGGAATCAAAAATTCCATTGTCGTTAATCCGTTTTCTGAATTCATATTTTGCATTAATCCTTTACGAGGAGCTAACATATCGATAATTGTTCATGAAAGGTCATCTTCAACACTAACTACCAATGTTTCCATTGGCTCCATTTTTTGACCATTTTCTTCCTTATAAATTACTTGAGGAGCTCAAACCTGTAATTCCCAACCTTCTCTACGTATAGCTTCAATTAACACTCAAAGGTGTAGCTCTCATCTTCATGAAACAATAAATTTTCCATCCTTGTTTGTTACTTTTAATCAAACATTAGTTTCAACTTCTTTTTCCAATCTTTCAGCCATATTTCTTGTTGTCATATATTTTCATTCTTTACC
>ODAI010691598.1_pt1 | contig 24605 bp, 22 predicted proteins | sample 1539321 | NCBI WGS metagenome assembly ODAI01 (sample SAMN02144231, study PRJEB22623) | gut metagenome | biome: sheep rumen | host: Ovis aries | place: New Zealand
ACTGTTAGGGACTCGAACCCTAGACCCACTGATTAAGAGTCAGTTGCTCTACCAACTGAGCTAACAATCCAAACGAACAATAATATTATAACATATTTTTATATATTTGGAATACTTTTTTAATAAATTTACAAAATAAATATATGTAAATTCAATAATTTGTGATATAATTTTAGTTGTGTATGGAGGTGCTGTATGAAAGTAGTAAAAGCTAACTTACCTGAAGGCGTAAAAAAGAAATTCATTACTAAAATTGGTAAAAAAGTAAAATTAGTTAATAAAACTTACGCAAATAGAAAAAAGAACAAAAAAAATGCTAAATAGCACTAACTACGTTAAGTAGTTTTTTTATTCGCATTCTTTTTGAAAAGTATATGAATATCTATTTTCTTCTGTTGTTATTTTAACACATGCATTATTTAAATCTTGTGATTTTTCTAGATCCTTTAATTGCTTTGGAGTTAAATAGTTATCATTTTGAATTGTTTCTACATATAAGGTATAAACATCTCCTACTTCATCTGATAATAACTTATCATTTTGACTAACCCATAACTGAGCACCTTTAATAATTAGTTTTTCTTGAGCTTCATTTGTTTTTTCACGCATTACTTTTATTACCGAAGTTGTTATTGGTACTGCTACTAATGCAAGTATTGCTAATATTGCTAGTACTGCTAATAATTCCACTAAACTGAATCCTTTATTTTTCATATATATCACCTATTTATATTATACAATAAAAAAAGACTATTTGCATAGTCTTATTTTAATTTGCCTTTCATACCTTTGACACCTTTAACACCATTGTAATTGCTTAAGATGTTTGTATTGAAACTATGAGTTTTCTTAACTCTACTCTTATAGTTTCTAATTGCTAATGAAATAATATCATCTAATAATTCAGTATAATCTTTATTAGTTTCATTCCATAAATAGAATGATAATGATCCAGGAATTGTATTTGGTTCATTGATGTATACTTTTTTAGCTTTACCATCAATTAAGAAATCAATTCTACATACTCCACTTAAATTTAATACTCTGAATACTTGTTTTGATATATCTTGTACTTCTTTAGTTAACTTATCTCCTATAGTTGCTGGAACTTTTCTTCTAGCTGAAGCCATACCTTTTAATGATGATTTGAATCCAACTTTAGTTTTTCCACCACCCATGTATTTTTCTTGATAAGTCAAGAAATCTTTAGAACTTGTTACTTCTTCTAATACGCTTGCTTCTGCATATTCATAGTTACCTAAAACACTACAGTTTACTTCTACTAAATTATCAATTACTTTTTCAACGATTATCTTATTATCATAATCAATTGCATCGTTAATTGCTTCTTCAATAGCATCTTCATCTTTGGCTACTGTAATACCAACACTACTACCTAATCTAGCTGGTTTTACAATTACTGGATAACCTATTTTTTTAATTTCTTTTAATATTTCTTCTTTCTTAGTATTGTATTCGATATCATAGAACCAAGTATATGGAACTATTGGTAAATTATTTGCTTTGAATACTTCTTTCATTGTTACTTTATCTTGTCCAATTGCGGCACCTAAGATACTAGGACCAGCATATGGAATACCTATTGTATCTAAGTAACCTGCTAAACTACCATCTTCTGTGTTTTGGCCATGTACAATTGGTAATACTACATCTAGAGTTGTTACTATACTTTTAAACATACCATTTGTTGATTGTAGTACAAATTCACCATTCTTTTTATATAACACTACTTCTTTTGCGTATCTTTTTAATAAATCCATATCTTTGTATACATTCATATCTCTTAAGAATTTTCCTGTATACCATACTCTATCTTTTGTTATATAGATAGGTACTACATCATATTTTTCTTCGTTAATATTTTCCATTGCTTGTAATGCACTTATAATACTAACTTCATGTTCTACTGTTTCTCCACCAAATATTACACCTAATTTAATTTTCATCTTTATTCCTCCTACTCGTTGAATATATCAGGTAAATCATTTTCTAATAATACATATGTATCTTTACCTCTTAATTTATTAATTAATGGGAATGCTTCTTTTACATCATTTAGTATATGAATGTGTTCTTCACTATATTTTTTATTCTTTAATCCATCTAAGATTGGTACCGTTTGTTTTTCACCTACTAGAATAACTTCATCTATTTTATTATCTGCGATATATGTACCAAAGTTAAAGTTGGCTTCATATTGTAATTCACCTAATTCAATCATACCAGGTGTTACTATGATAGTTTTACCTGGCATCATACCAAGTACTTCTACTGCCATTTTAGATCCTACTGGATTAGAATTATATGCATCATCTATTATATTCATATTTCCATGCTTCTTTAATTCTAATCTATGTTCTACTGGTCTAACGTTTCTAACACCTAATTCTAGTTGTTCAATATTTATTCCTAGATATTTACCAAGTAAAATACCTGTTAATAAATTGTAAACGTTGTTATTTCCTAATAAAACTGATTCAAAATGATATTTGTTTTTATCACCTTTAAATACTACATCAAATTCTGTACCTTTATAAGTACACTTGATATTAATTGCCCTAGCGTCTACATCAGGATTATCAATACCTACTGTCATTATTTTTACTTTATTTTTAATTTTATGTTTCATTTGAATTTCATCATCACCATTAAGGATTCCTAAACCATCACTAGGTAATGCTTCAATTAATTCAAATTTAGTATTTTCAATATTCTTTTTAGAACCATAACTTTCTAAGTGTGCTTCACCTATTTTAGTAATAATACCATATTTAGGATGTACAATATCTGTACATGCTTTTATTTGGCCTACTTTAGTCGCGCCCATCTCAGCTACAAAATAATCACTAAATTTATCTATATAATTATTTATTGTATTAATAAGGCCATATGGTGTATTAAAATTCTTTGGTGATGGGAATGCATTATATTTAACGCTTAATATTTCAGATACAATATTTTTACTACTTGTTTTACCATAAGAACCTGTAATACCAATTGATTCCATATTAGTCATTCCAGATATTTTCTTTAAAGCTTGTCTTTTAAAATGTAAGAACACTAATTTTTCTACTGGTTTATTAATTGTATTCGCAAGTAAAACTATGTAGAAACTTAGATATACTGCAATCGCGATTATTAAATAATAATAATTTACATAATCTAGGTTAAATGCATAGAAGATGCAATATATTATAACCGCATATAATAATAATGTTGTAACTGATAATCTTTTAATTCTTGCAGTGAAAACTAATGGCTTTTTTAGTTGTTCTTTATGCAATGCATTTCTATAGAAGTAATCAACTAATAAATAACCTATTAAATATGCATATACCATATATTTCATTGGTATAAATAATCCTAATATAAATAAAGGTATGATTATTAAGTCATAATAGAAAAATACTTTTCTTATATTTCTATTTATCCATTTGATATATCTATTTCCATCGTTATACCAATTTTGTTGTAACATATGATATGCTTTTCTTATTTTAAGAATCAAGAATATAAATATTGGTACTAATGTAACTATAAAACTTTTCATATTACTTCGCCTCCAAGAATTTAGTTAGTATTTCTACTACTCTATTTAAATTTTCTAAATATGCATAATGTGTTCCTGGTAATATTACTACCCCTGAATCATTAATTTTACTATCTATTTCATATGCGACATTAGGTGATACTGTTACATCTTGTTCACCCCATACAATTAATGTAGATGCTTTTATATTAGATAAATCATCATAAATATCTGTACTCAAATGATTTACTAATATTTCACGCATAACAGGTGATGCTTTTCTATAATCAGTAGAACCCATATGTTTTTTCATTTTCTCACCTATTTTATCCATCATAGGTAATTTTTTTATTTCTTTTAATACTTTACTTTTTAAACTAACTTGATGATTATGGTTGATTGGAGATGCGAATACTACTAATTTACTTACATCATATATTGATGCATATAATAAAGCTAGTTTACCACCAAAACTATGTCCCATCATTATTGGTTTATCTATTTTTTCTTTTAAAATAATTTCTCTTATAGATTTAACATAGTCTAATAAACTCCATGGATATTTAGGTTCTTCACTATTACCGAATCCTGGTAAATCTATTATTAATATTTGATAATCATTTTCAAAATAATTACCTAATGGTCTCATCATATCAATATTTTGACCCCAACCATGTAATAATACTATAGTTTCTTTTTTATTATTACCATATAATTCATAATTTATGTTTATATCACCTGTTAGTATTTCCATATTCTCACCTATTTAATTATATCACTTTATTTGTCAAAATAAAAGGAAATATAGGTTTTTTATTAATATACAAAAGAAAAAATCCCTATTGGGATTTTGATTATTCTATAAAATATTTAATAATTTTATTTTCATCTTCATCGAAATCTATCATTTTTTCTGGATGCCACTGTAATCCTAATATAAATTTCTTGTTTGGATATTCTAATGCTTCTATAGTACCATCATCTGATAAAGCTACTATATTACATATGTTAGTTTTAGTTACTTTATATTTATGCATACTATTAACGTTTAATCTATCTTTATTTAATATCTTATATAGAATACTATCTTTTTTTATACTTACATAATGTACATAATCTTCTAATGATTTATGACCTTCTAAAGGTATTCTTTCTCCTTTAGAATCTATATAATTAAGCAGTTGCATACTCATACAGATCATTAAAGCAGGTATATCATTTTCTATGACATATTCAATTATAAATTTATCATATTCAAACCATCTATTTCCACCTTGGAATAATATGCCATCACATAACTTAATTTGATTAATTAGATCTTCTTTTTCTTGTTCTTTTAAAGCAGGTATATTTTCGCTTAATGTATCGTAGTAATCGATATCTTGTGTTGGTAATATACTAATTGGTATACCTCCATTTTTAATTATTGCTCTTCTAGACATATTATTAACTGAATCTAATCTTATTCCATTATCTCTTAATAATGGTCTTGATACTATTCCTATTATTGGTTTCATAATTCCTCCTACACTTCTAAATACTTATATTCATTGTTACTTACTGTTTTATATTTTATTTTGTTATTTTTATATAATAGATTAACTATATCTTCACCTTTCGCGTATACTTCAATTTCTAATATTTTAATACCATCTATATTAATATAGTTTAAGTCTTCTAAATATCCTGTTTCTTTTATAGTATTTTTATAATATTTTATAAAGTTATGAATATTTCTGTTTCTTGATATATTGTGTGTAAATTTATATCTTAAATCACCTAGTGTTTTTTTATATATAGGATTAACATATGGTGTAATACTTATTATATCAATATCTGTTGATATAGTTTTATTTATATTTAATGAAGTTATATTATCTTCACTTAAATCAAGATAAAAAATATTATAATCATTCATATTGAATGTTGGATAGATTGTCAAACTTACCGGTGAAGTTTTAACAAAATTGATTTTATATATTATATATAAGCATAAAATTGATAGTATTATTATAACTACTTTTTTCATCAAGAATCACCATTTATAGTTTATACACAATATTATTTTTTAATCATTTAAATTATATCATATTGCAAATATTTTTTTCAAACAAAAAGAGGAATTAATTATTCCCCTTATATATTACTTCATGTCCACCATTCCAGTTAGTTCCAACACTTTCAAAATCAGATTCACTAGTTTTTCCATTTACATAGAAATTACCAATTTTTGGATTACTCGCGAATGCATCTGATCCAATTGTCATTACTGAAGCTGGTATTGTTACTCTTGTTAATCCAATATTTTTAAATGCACTTGAACCTATACTTGTTATTCCTTCTTGGAATTCTATTTCTTCAATACTATTTCCTTCGAATGCATTATTTCCTATTGTTATTATATTTGGTGTAACTTTTAAGTCTGTAATGGCTGCATTTTTAAATGCATTATTTCCTACACTATCTATTGTTACTCCCATTATTGTTTCACTTAAGTCTACTATTGCTGGACAGAATTTTTTATAGTTTGTAATTGTTGTACCATCTAATGTATAGCAGTTATATTCTTTTGAATCTCCCAAGAATGTTGGTTTATATATTGTACCATTCCAGTTATTTCCAAAACTACTTATTCTTGTACCATCTGTTATTGTAATATTATCTAATACATATCCACTGAATGCATTTGCAGCAATACTTGTTACTGTATTAGGTATTACTATATCTTTATAATTAGCACATGATCTTAAATCATATTTACCTGTTAATACATTATTAGATGTTTTTAAACATGTTTGTAAGTTTTCTTCATAAATAACTTTTGTACCAGCATTCCAGTTAGATCCTGCACTTGTGAAATCATCTTCACTTGCTTTTCCATGAACGTAAATAGGATCTATGTTATTACCTATAAAGGCATCTGCACCTATTGTTGTTACTGAACTTGGTATTGATACAAATGTTAATCCAATATCTTTGAATGCTTCTGGTGCGATTGTTGTTATTGCAGTACCATCTAATTCTGAAGGTATATCTATATTCTTAGAACACATTGATACGTATCCAGTAATTGTATTACCTTCATGTAAGTAGCAATTATCGTATTCATATACTATATTTGAACAACTACCATTCCAACCAGAACCTGCTGATGTAAAGTTAGTTTGATCTACTTTACCTCTTACGAAGATTTTATCTAATGTTGGTATATTACCAAATACACTTGTACCTAAAGTAGATACTGACGCAGGTAATTCAACATATGATAATTTTGTACCATAGAATGAAGAATCATTAATGAGTGATACTGAATCACCAAGCGTTAGTGTTTCGATTGGATTATCTACAAATGTATTACCAGCTGTACAACAACTGAACCATTCACATGTACAATATCTAGTACCAATTTCTTTTACACTATTCGGAACTGATAAATCAGCTATTTTATTATTACGGAATGCATTAGCGTGAATATATTCTACACCATGGCCTAAATCTAATGATGAGATTTCATTATTAGAGAATGCATAACCTGGTATTGTTTTTACACCTGCAGGTATTGATACAGCTGTTAACTTATTACTGTTAAATGCATTCATACCTATTGTTTGAAGATTTTCACTTAAATTCATTGTCGCGATTTTATTTGATTCAAACGCTGAAGCACCAATGCTTGTTACTGCATTACCCATTTGAACTGTTGTAATTTGATTAGTTGCAAACGCCGAAGCACCAATGCTTGTTACTGCATCTCCTATTATTACTGTTGTTAATGAGTTCGAAGCGAATTTGCTACCTTCTATTGCAGTAATACCATTACCTGTATTTAATGTTCCAGTTAATCCTAATCCATTAAATGATGCATTAGCTAAACTTGTTACATTATCAGATATAGTTATATTTGATCTATTAGCGCCTGCATAACTACATAATGTAGTATTTTCTGTTCCATCACTATTTCTACACATTATAAATGCTTGATTATCTGGTAATTGATTATTTTTAAATGCATCACTTGCAATTGACTTTATTTTACCCGTCATTGTTAACTCTTCTAAAACACCATTTTGAAATGCAGAAGCTCCAATTGATATGCCACCTGCTCCTGTTGCATTAAGAGTTAAACTTGTTAATGATGTATTATTAGCGAATACTGATGAACCTATTGATAAACCTGTATCACCAGTTGAATTAATTTCAAGTTCTGTTAAATTTGGATTGTTCGCAAAGGCATTTGCTCCTAGAGATGTTACTGAACCTGGTAATGATAATTCTGTTATTCTAGTATTATTGAAAGAGTATGAACCAATTTCTCTTAAATTAGTTGCTCTACTGAAATCTACTTCAGTTAATGTTCTAATATCAGCGAAGACACCACCATTTCCTGCTCGGCATCCACCTGGACTATACATTATTTCTATTCCACTACCAAAAGTTACTTTTGTAAGTGGATTATTCATAAATACTCTACCTGTTGATGAACAACCATCTCCACTAAATATTCCACCAGCATTACCTAATTCTTTTATACTATCTGGCAATACTAATGAAGTTAATTGATTATTTTCAAATGCTGATATATAAATTTTTTCAACACTATTTCCCCATGTTAAATTAGCAATTTTATTATTCTTAAATGCTGATGGATAAATATACTTAACACTATCACCTATAACAAGGTCCGTAATTTTATTATCTAAGAATGCCCAGTGACCAATTGATTGAACACTTGAACCTATAATAACATTAGTTAATGAGTTGCCTTGAAACTTACCAGTTTCAATGTCAGTTACTCCGTTACCTGTATTTAATGTTCCAGTTAATCCTAATCCACTAAATGACGCATTAGCTAAACTTGTTACATTATCTGCAATAGTTATATTAGATCTATTAGCACCTGCATAACTACATAATGTTGAATTTTCTGTACCATCTGAATTACGACACATAATGAATGCATCTTCATCTGGTAATTGATTATTTTTGAATGCATCACTCGCGATTGAGGTGATTTTACCTGTCATAGTTAATTCTTCAATTACACCATTTTGGAATGATGATGAACCAATCGAAATTCCTCCTTCGCCTGACGCATCAATTGTTAAAGTTGTTAATGAAGTATTATTTGCAAATACTGATGAACCTATTGATAGACCTTTATCACTAGTTGAATGAATCTCAAGTTCTGTTAAATTTGGATTGTTTCCAAAAGCTGAAGTACCCAATGAAGTTAACGAACCAGGAAGTGATAAACTTGCAATTCTTGTATTATAAAATGCTTCTGAACCAATTGAATCTAATTTAGTTGATTTACTAAAATCTACTGATGTTAATGTAGTAATATCACGGAAGTTACCTCCGCCTCTACATCCACCAGCACCATGGATTGTTTCTAAACCACTACCAAATGTGATACTTGTAAGTGGGTTACTCGAAAATGCCCTACCAGTTGACCAACAGCCATCACCACTAAAGTATGAACCGCCAGCACCTATTTCTTTAACACTATCTGGTATTACTAATGTTGTTATTTTATTATTTTCAAATGCACCTAGATATATTGTCTCTACACTATTACCCAGTGTAAGATTAACAATTTTATTATTTCTAAACGCTGAAGGATATATATATTTAACGTTATCACCGATAATAACATCTGTTAATTGGTTACCTTCAAACGCCCAGTTTCTAATGCTTGTTAATCCTGAACCTGTATCTAATAATCCGTTTAATCCTAAACCATCAAATGTAGCTCCATCAATATTGGCTACTTTATTTGGTATAACTACGTTAGATCTATTAGCACCTGCATAACTACATAAACCATTATTTTCTGTGCCATCACTATTTCTACACATAATAAATGCTTGATTATCAGGTAATTGATTATTTTTAAACGCATCTGCTCCTATTTCTTTAATAGTCCCATTTAATGTTAAATCTTCAAGGAGATTATTAGCAAATGCTGTTCCTTTAATTGCAACACCATTTCCTTCTGTAGCATTGATTCTTAGAGTTGTTAATTTTGTATTAAAGAACGCAGATGCTCCTATAGTAGATATCTTAGTAGAATTAGCAAAATTTGCTTCTATTAATGATGTTAAACCATTAAACGTATCTGCTTCAATGTATTCTAAGTTTTTACCAAATGTCACTGTCTTTAATGGATTACCTGCAAATAGGCCACCTTGAGAACAACTACTTGCCCATTGACCTGAACAATATCTATTGCCTATACTTCTTACATTATCTGGGAATATTGCTTCTGAAATTTTATTATTGGCAAATGCACCAACTTCTATATTTTGTACTCCGCTACCAATTGTTACATCATATAAATTATTATTTTGGAGGCACGTGCTCTAATAAATGTGATGGAATCAGGCATTAAAACTGAATATAATCCTTTTCCATCAAATGCACTTACACCGATTGTTTTTACATCAACACCACCTATTTTACATGGTATTACCACATCTTTAGGGCCTTCACTACTATAACCTGTGATTGTACCTGTTGATTGATCAAATGTAAAATACCTATCTTCTGTTGGTGTTATATATTGATTATTTTCACAGGCATAACCTTGTGAATCTGTTATATATTGATTAGTATTATATTTACTATAATTTTTACCAACTTCATTTAATTCTAATACACATTCATCTTCTGTGTTGCTTATTAATTCAATTTCATTACTACCAATACCTTTATATGCACATAAATGTAATGCTCTACTGTATACTGCTACTTCATTATCACAGTTAGCTGCAGAATTACCATAGAAACTATCAGCGTTATTTTTACTTAGATATCCTTCTAATGTTTTTTCAGTCTTATATTCTTGATCGATTGATACAACTGAGAATACTTTTTCCCCTACGGGAGTAGATACATCAACTGCTGTTATTTTAACATGACCATTTCCTGGATTTACACCCATATTCATTGTTGTTGAATAAACTTTTTTACTCGTATAACTTGAACCACCAGCGCCAGCACCTAATTGCGCACCAGAACCACCGTACCATCCGGCTCCTCCACCAGATCCAGAAGTATCCATACTACCACCTAAACCAAATGCACCGCAGTAACCATTGTTACTAGCACATCCAGCTCCACTTAATGTACCTGGATATGATAAACGTCCTGATACTCCATTATCTCTACATGTACTTGTTGGTCCGCCGCCTATTTTTCCACCGCCGGCGCCACCTATGCCACAGTTATAACTATTAGTATAATGTCCACCGCCACCACCGGCAGCTACCATTAAAATATCATTTTTTGAATCGGCATAATTTTTTAGTTCTCCTAAATTATTATTTAACGCTATATGTGTTGCTCCACCACCAGAAGCTGCGCCTAAGGCATTTTCTGAATGAGCAACAGCAGAGCCGCCACCATTAAAGCCACCTTCTACAACTTCTCCTACCTTAGTAGTAGATTCACCACTGCCACCAATAACTATGTATAAAATATCATTTTTTTCTAATATTGCATCTCCAGATACATATCCACCATATCCACCAGCTCTATTTTGAGTATCGCCACCTTGGGCACCATAAGCTTCTAATTTATAGATTCCAGTTGCAGGTACTGTAAATTCATGTACTTCTATATCATTATCTTCTATTGAAGCATTTGTTAAAACCGTTATTTTCGCATATCCATCATTTCTATTTCCAGTCATTACTGATGCGCCATCAAATGTTGGCATATTTACAACAGAACCTGCCATAGAGTCAGTCCATTCATGACCTTTTCCATCAATCATAACTGTATCAGTAAATACTTTGTTACTATAATGATTTGGACTACCTGTATGTGTAATATTACTGCTAGTTGAACTTTCAGCTATAGCGTTGCAACCTACATGTCCTGAGATATATGAAGAACCACCTCCGGCACCTGATGCACAAGTAGAACCACTACCTGGGTAATAACCATTACCACCAGTACATCCACCATTCGCAATACCAAATGATGATTTTGTGTAATTAAAAGTTGTGGTACCAACTGTTGATTGTTTACCGCCACCTGTACCATTTCCATTATAACCTTCTAATCCACCTCCGGCACCTGGGTTACTTCCAGACCCGCCGCCAGCAGCTACCATAATTCTTGATTTTATCGAATCAAAATTATCCCAACGACCATATGTTAATCTTATATCAGTAGATCCACCACCGTTATAGCCACCATCATTTCCTGTTCCGTTGTTAAATACTTCTTTATTCCCGCCACTATTATATTTTTTACCAACGTATACATATAAAACTTCACCTTTTTTTAGGTTTATTGTACCAGATGTGTAAGCACCATACGCGCTTCCTTCACCTGATGCTCCCCAAAGTTCTATTTTATAATCACCATCAAGTGGTGCAATAAAAGTTTGTGGTGTTCCTGTATATTCATATTCATATACATACTTTCCATCTACTACTTTATAATTGCGTTTACCTATTTGATATTCAAAGACAAATTCTTCACCATTCGATACTTTGGCACCATCTTCTCCGATATTTTTAAGATCTAATACTTTTTCACCACATTTATTAGACATTGCTTTTGAATAACCATACGCAGTGGTTTTAAATGCAGTTCTTCTAGCTGCAGTAATAAGGTCTTGAACAATAGGTACTGTAATCATTGCAAGCACTGCTAAAACAACTATTACCGCTAGTAATTCTATTAATGTAAAGCCCGTCTTTTTTATATATTTTCTTACTCTTCTTATTCTCATATTATCATCTCGCTTATTATATAAATATTTTATCATAAAATAAAGAAAAAATGTAGTTTATTCTACACTTTTTCCTTCATTGCTTTAAACATTTTTTTCCATAATCCTTTAGATGAATAATTTAGTATACCAACCTTATAAATTCTGATACCATATTTGATTAATAAATATACAACACCTATTGATAAAAGTATTGAAATTATTACATCTATTATACCAACATCACCTAATATAAATAATGATGGTGATAATATTGCAGAGATGAATGGAATATATGATAATATTCTAATAAATAATGAACCTTTAAACATACCTGCTAACATAGCTAGATAATATCCTATTAATGATATTACTACTATTGGAGTTTGTAGTTGTTGAAAATCTTCATTATTAGTTGTCATAGACGCAAGTACACCTGCTAATAATGAATAACCTAATAATGTTACAATTAATAGTATTATTAATAATGGTATTACTACTGCTAAACTAGAAATAAATTCTGTTGACGCTACACTTGTTACCAAACCTTCTACATATGCTCCAACACCGTTTGTTATACTAGCTGCACCTAATGCTTTCCTAGTAAGTATACCTAATATTGCATACGCGAATAATAATACTACTTGGATAATTACAAATAAGTTACCTGCTACTACTTTAGATGCTAAATGTACTTCTGGTGAAACATTAGAAATAATTATTTCCATACTCTTAGTTGTTTTTTCATCATTTACTTCAGCGCCTATCATTTGTACTAAAATGATTGTTAACATGAAGAATGGTAATATGATAGCTGGGAATACAGTTGTCATTATTACTTCCATATTCTCATCTGTATCATTCTTTTCTTCATCTATAAATACTCTATTAATTGTTATATTTTCTGATAGTTTTGCTAATACTTCTGGATTTACATCATACGCTACCATAGAATATGCAAACTTAGTATTATTAAGTGCAGTATTCAAAATAACCATATCTTTTAAATCCATATATTCTTTAGTTAATAAAGTTACATCGATAACTTCAGTTTCATTTTTATTAAATTCTAAAACTATGATATCTTTGTCTTCTTCTACTTCTTTTCTTGCTTCTTCTAATGTCTTATCATATTTTATAATTTCATATGCATTTTCATTACCTTGTGTCAATAATGTTGTAGATGAACTTAATTGACTATTTAATGTATCATATACATTACCATCTACATTATCAATAACATATACTTTTATTTGTTCATTAAAATCTCCACCAAAGAAACTAATAATACTATCAATATTTAGTACACACACAATGATTAAACATAGTATTACGTTTACTATTTTAAACCATTTTGTATTTATTTTTCTGGATAAACTTGTCTTAGTTAAAAACATGAATTTATTTTTCATAAGACTCACCTACCTTAGCTACAAATATTTCATTTAATGATGCATCCTCTAGTTCGAATTTAGTAATGTTTTTATATTTTTTAACTTTATTAAATACTTTTTCTGTGACACTATCATCTTCTATTTTTACCATATAAGAATCGCCGTATTCTTCTACTGAAACTACACCCTTTATACTAGCTAATTCTTTTTCATCAATATCTCCTTTAATGAAGATATTTTTTCTTTTATATTTCTTCTTAATATCTTTTAAATCTCCCTCAATTACTGATTTACCATTTAAAAGAATAACTATTTTTTTACAGAATAATTCTACATGTTCCATTCTGTGTGATGAAAATATAATAATACTTCCTTGTTTAGCTAATCTTACAATTGCCTTTTTAAACATTTCAACATTAAATGGATCTAATCCACTGAATGGTTCATCTAAGATAAGTAATTTAGGATCATTTATAATTGCAGTTATAAATTGAATCTTTTGTTGATTACCTTTTGATAGTTCTTTAATTAATTTATCTTTATATTCTGATACTTCAAATTCTTCTAGTAATTCATCTAGTTTCTTTAAAATATCTTCTTCTTTCATACCTTTTAAAGTACCATAATAAATTGCTTGTTCTTTAACTGTTAATTTTGTTAATAAACTTCTTTCTTCTGTTAAGAATCCTATTTTATCTGTTTGACTATAATCTATTTTTTTGCCATCTAATGTGATAACTCCATCTGTTGGTTCTAATAATCCCATAATCATTCTGAATGTTGTTGTTTTACCAGCACCATTTACACCTAACAAACCAAATATTTCACCTGGTTTAACACTAAAAGATAAGTTATCTACAGCTTTAAAATTTCCATAATATTTTGTTACATTTTTAACCTCTAACATATGTCCTCCTTATAATAAATGTAATATATCATTGAATGTTACGTATAGCATCAATATCATCAATAATATAAATCCAATTGTGTTAATTGCATTTTCTACTTTTTCATTTACTTTTTTACCTGTTATTTTTTGAATTAGTAATAAAAATACTCTACCACCATCAAACGCTGGGAAAGGTAATATATTTATTATACCTACATTTAAACTTAAATATGCCATTAAATATACTAAGTTTAATAATCCTTGTTTTGCAACTGTACCTACTAATACATATATACCTACTGGACCTGATAAATTGTTAAGCGCTAATTTGCCACTAAATAAATATATTAAAATAAATACCATTTGTTCAACTAAGCTTGCAAATTTAGTGAATGCGTATTTGACTGCTCCAAAGAATCCTTTTACATTTGTATCATCTAATGTAAATCCAACTTTAAATGATGTTGTACCATTTTCTTCTACTTTGGTTGCAGTTAAGTTAACATCTTTAATTTCATTTCCTCTTTTTATAGTTAATGTTATATTATCATTTTTTATTATTGATAATTCTAATAATAATTTATCAACATTATTTATACTATGATTGTTTAATTTTATGATTCTGTCGCCTGCTTCTAATCCAGCTATTGCAGCAGGACCATCTTCTTTTACTGTGGAAATAATTGGTTTTTGATTAGTATATCCTGTGAATAATCCTACTATAAAAAGTAAGAATAATGCGAGTAAGAAATTGTTAAATACTCCCGCACACATGATTAGAATATTTTGTAAGGTATTCTTATCTTGTAGTCTACTACCTTTAGGAATTTTCTTATCTGGTGTTCCCTCTTCACCTGCTAATTGAACATATCCACCTATTGGTAAAGCTCTAATTGAATACTCTGTTTCATCATTTTTTCTTTTCCATTTAAATAAGCGAGGCCCCATACCTATAGAAAATTCATATACGTATACTCCTGCTTTTTTTGCCATTAAATAATGACCAAATTCATGAATCATTATTGTTATTCCTAATATTAAAATAAAATATATTAATGTCATATTACCCTCCATGTTAATTATACTATATATACATACTAAATTATATCATAAAATTAAAAATAGTCCTATAGACTATTTTGATAATTTGTTATTGATTAATTGAATTGTTCTTTTCGGATCTTTTGCTAATGCAAAATATAATGATTTATGTTTCTTTAATTCTGTTAATATTTGTAAATCTTCTTTTGGTAATTTCATCTTTAAACTATAATCTTCTGATACTATATTAACATCTTGCCCTAATATATATCCTATTTCTAAATTCAACACTTGCGCTAATTTAGATATTGTTTCTAATTTAGGTGTTCTTATATTTTTCTCATAATTGCAAATAGCTACTTTACTAACACCAATTAGGTTTGCTAATTCTTCTTGTGTCATTTTAAGTTCTATTCTACGATTCTTAATTCTTTCACCAAGAATCATCATAATAACACCTCCACTATCTATTGAAATTATAGCAAGGATTATTTTAGAATATTCAAAATTAACATATTGTTAACTTGCAATTAAAATTAAAAGAACTATTGAGTAGTTCTTTCTAACGTCATTATATGTGTATTATCTATAGAAGCATATGCTGTTTCTATAATCTCGCCACCAAATCTATTTCCGCCATCTACTACTTGATTATTACTGTAGCCTATACAAGTTCTTCCTCTAAAACTTGTATAATTATGACTTCTTATTCCTTCATACCATGCCATTTCACACGCACGTAATACTTCTTCACTAACATTCCCGTTTAAGAATTGTTTATATGATCCACTGGCATAAACATTATATTGACCAGGTGCGGTAGCTTGATCAACAGGATTTGTACCATCCATTCCTATATTTGTAATATATGTTGACCAAATTTCACTATCACATCTATTTAAAATGCTGGATGCTGTGGCTAAAGCATCATGTGGATTTCCACTACACTCTGCTGCTACTATAGCTAGAAAAACATAGAAATCTTCTAATGGTAAAAATTCATATGTTTTATTATTATATGTTAATTCAAATGTTTCATTATCTACTTCAACTTCTAACATTTCGTCATAACCAGTTTCATACGCTAATTCCATATTGTCTATGAATTCTTGATTTTTTATTTCTTCAACCATTTCTAACTTTTCGTCTGCTGTTGCTATCATGTAATCTACGTTAAAATGCATTAGTACTGGATCATTTTCTATAGTTTCTTCTATTTCATTTGTTGGTGGTTCTAAATTATCTAATATTTTTACTTTTGTAATACTGTTTGAAATGCTTTCTCTTATTGTTGGGCGTGATTCTTGGTCTTCATGTGAAGCGGCTACGAAAAGAGCTCCTGTTAAACCTAATAAACACAAACTTGATGCAAGTGGTTTTACACTTCTAATTGCTATGTTTTTTATATTTTGTTTATCCATAATATCACTTCCCCCACAAACAAACCTTCAACATTTTACCACATATTTTATTGAAACGCAAATAAAAAAGGTAAAATTTATTACCTTTCTAGTATTTTATTCTTTTTTTGTCTAATTATTAATTCAAAATCATTGACATCTATATCTATATCATCATATTGTTCTTGTAATCTATAAAATATGGATGCAAATACTTCTGTTTTTGATTTTGATATGGCATCTTCTTTTGAAACATAGTTATCATGTATCTTTTTGTCTATATTATAATGATTAATTTCATACTGATCATTTTCTTCAAAAATACTTTGAATTTTTTCATTCGACCATTCTGTTTCAAATCTTTTTCCATATTCTTCTGTTATCATTTGATGGTAACCATAATTTAATACTTCTAATAATGGTACTCTTATTTCTGCTATATCTTTACGATTTAATACATCAATGAATGTTTTCATCGCTAAGACAAATGCTGGAGGAATAGTTGGCTTTTCTACACCTTTATTTATGTGATATAAAGCACGTGCAATTTTTTTATCTTGACATCCCGTAGCCATATTTTGAATTGCGTATATATAGCATACTTTTTTATAATTTTCATCAACTATACCATAGTGAATAGATGGTAATTCATAAACTAATTCTTCATTTTCTTCATCATGTATCGTAAAACACATTCTATTAAATGATTCAAACATATCTTCATTTACTTCATTTGAAGCAGTAATGATATATTTATCATATGGTATTTCATCTAGATTATCTAAATAACAAATGTTATATAAAAATCCTATTTGTCTTTCTAAAAATCCATGTATATCATTAAAGTCTTGTGGGGTCATTCTAAGCCATAATCCGGCTTTAAAGAATTCTTTTGATATTTTTTGTGGGCTATTATATTTACTAATATTTTTATATAGATTAGCTATAATTGATAATTCTTTAAAAAAATCTAATGCATTAGGAACATATATAACTACTTCACCGTTTGATCTTTTTCTATCATCTTTCATAACATCTATTTGATATTGATATATACGTTCAATTACTATATTAAATTCTGGGTGTAAAACAGGATTTTTTAATAAATATTCAAATATTTGATACCCATCTTCACCAAAGATAAATTTTATAGGAGGTATACGATCACCATTTAACAATGAATTATAGTTATGCACAACAAAATTTTGAGCAACTTCTAATTCGTTAGTTCTCAATATTGTGTTTTTTTTCATTGTGAACCCCCTTTCACAAAAAAAGTATACATATTATAGCACGAATTTGATTAGTTTAGAATACTTTTTAATAAAAAAAGCAGATTATTCTGCTTCTACTACTTCTTTAGGTTTACTTGATAAAAATGAAACTTTATCTGCTATTATTTCCATCAATTGGTTTTTAGGATCGTCATCTATTGTGCGCATCTGGATTCTTCCTTTTATGCCTACTAAATCCCCATGATTTACGTATTCAGCTACATTTTCAGCTATACCTCTCCATATCACACATTTGATGAAATCAGTTTCATATTCACCATCAGGATTCTTATATGGTCTTGGTACTGCTAGTGTAATATTTGTTACTTTAAGACCAGAATCTGTTTCATGTAACTCAGGGTCATAAACTACTCTTCCAACTAATACAACCTGATTCATCATATACCTACCTCCTTTCACATACATAATATTTTAATTCGACATTTTTTTCAAAAGTACAAAAATAATATTTACACTAAATTTTATATATTTTTCATATAATTTTTTTTACTTTTTATTAAAATTAAAAAGAGATTATTTAAAATCTCTTTCATTTTTTTAATTTATATTTTTTTAAAATTATTTTAATTCTATTGAAGTAGATGAACCATATTCATTTTCACTATATACAAGTGCATATAGTATATCTGTATCTGATACTTGTGAAGTATATATAATACTTAAATCACCTGATACTTGATACCAAGCATTTGGTAATATGCTTGTAACTATTTTATCAGTACAGTTCATTGGTAATACATCTTTACCACAATATTTTAATGTTGGTTGTGATGATACTCCTGCTGTAGTACTTTTAATGTAATAAGTTAAATTCTTTTTCTTACCAGCATTAAACGCTACATTAACTATGCTTCTATTTTCTACTTCTTCCATTGTTAATGTAGGTAGTTTAATATCTTTTATTAAACTATTACCTTCTGCGCATCCAGTGTTGCCTACCATATCAGTAGCGCACACTTGATAATAATATGTTTTATCTTTTAATTTAAAATTAATGCTGCATTTAGATAATTTACCATTTCTATTATGCATTGATTCAGTAGTGTAATTATCTTCTTCTGTGCCATATTTACATACTGAACTTGATATATCAGTTTCTTTATCTTTGATATCAATTATTTTTACTGAAATAGAATTTGTAGTTGATACTGGTGTATCTAATGTTACTACTGGTTTTGTTCTATCTATTTTAGTTATTTCACCTTCAACTATATTAGAAAACGCAACATGATCTGTTGTTAATGCTTTAATAATTCCTGGATTATCATTTTGTTCATCAAATAATATATCGATATCACCTGCTACTCTATACCATTTACCAGCTTCTATACTTCTTGTTGTTGGTATATTTGTACAATTTGTTGGTTTTATATCTTTTCCACACATAAAATATACATTCATATCTGATACACCATCTACTGATGATTTAATATAGTATTCTAATCCTGCAATTGATGAAAAGTCTACTTTTACTTTTTGTTCATATACATATCCATTATATGCTTCTTCTGGAACAGTTTCGTATGTTATGAAACTATCACCACATTCTTTACCGTCATCATATTTATATAAATAATTATCATTTTCTTTTATAACACAAAATGACAAATCTTCATTAAATGTCTTTTTTGTAAGTGGATTTTTCATATTTTTTTCCACATAATTACCATCTAATAATTCTTTTAATGTTACCTTTGTTATTATTGCTTTATTAGATATTGGCAAATTATCATTTTTCCATTTCTCTACACCTGCTAAATATGTTTCAATTATTTTACTATATTCTTTTTGATTTTTAATCGCGATTCTATATGATATTAATTTGTATACTGAAAATATAGTAATTAATAAAACTGCTATTGTAAGTATAAATTTCATACTCTTTTTCATATAAAGTCCTCCAAACACCAACTATTATAACATAAAATTTAAAAAACGTTAAAAAAACTTAATTAAATGCAAGTTCTACACCTAATTTGTCATCTTTAATTGCGATATATAAGAATATTAATCCACTTATAAATATTAATATGGACGCGATTAATGATAAATATAACAGATTATTAGTAGGATCTTTCTTATAGCTATTATATGCATCTACCATAAAGTAAAAATATACTATTATTAGTACTAAAAATATAGTTATCATTATACATCTATACTCATTTTTACTTATTTCATTGTTATTTATTAAATAATCTTTTTCTAACGTGTTTGAATAATAACTAAGTATTATTATTCCTATATATATTATCCATATATAATCTTCTATTTTTATACTTTTTAATCTATCTAATTTATCTTCATAGTTCATATTTAAGTATATGCTTTAATTGACTTTTTACTTAAAAATAGTATAATAAACTAATCAAGGAGGTCATTAATATGTATGATATGCATTATGACTTATTAACTATTTTATACTTTAATTTAAAAAAGAATAATCCGTTAGCGAATCCTAATAAATTGATTGATGATTGCAAAAGAATATACCACGATGATAATATTAGAGGCGGGATTATAAATCTATACTTTGAAAGTGTTAAAGAGATGGAAGAAGAACTTGGTATAACTAAACAAGAATTAGATAATGTTATGGGAATGTTTAGGGAAAGTGTTTCTGAATTTAAATCATATCAAGCCGCTGGAATATTACCTGAAGGTGAATTTATCTATGGTATTGAAGGTTGTGATTACTTAAGGAATGCAAATGATTTACCAAAATTATATAATATGGGATTACGTTCTATAACACCTGTATGGAATAACAGAAACAAATTTGGTTGCGGTATTAAAGGTGGAGATACTGGTATTACTGAAGCAGGTATTAGATTAATTATTAAGGCTATTGATTTAAATATGATTGTTGATGTTAGTCATGCCAACCCTAGAACTTTCTTTGGTATAACTAGTGTTTGTAATGGCGCGAGAGTTAGAAATGGTAAAAGTGTTAATTTAGTTGCATCACATAGTAATGTTAGAACATTATGTGATAGAGAAAGAAATTTAACTGACGCTCAACTATACGAACTTAAAGATGCTGGTGGTTATATTGGATTATTTACAAATGGTAATTTCCTATCATTAGATAATACTAGCCTACCAAGTGAAGAAAGAATTAATAATTATTTAAGACATTTAGATTATGTTTTGAATGTAATTGGATTTGATCCTGAAAGAATATTTACATCTACAGATAATATGGATTTCGCACCTCAAGATTCTTATCATAATTTAGGTGTATGTCCGCAAGAATGTATTCATGAAACACTTTATGATGCTATATCTAAAAATTTTGATAGTAAACTTGCTGAATTAGTATTAGTTAAAAACGCAAAAAGATTAATTCAAAGGGTTAAATAAAAAAACTCAAGTATTGAGTTTTTTATTGTTCTTTAAATTGAATTGTTTTTTCAACTACTCTTTTAACATCTCTTTCGTTAAATGGTTTAGCAAGTACATCAATGATTGGGTATTCAAATGCCCTTTCAGTTGTACTCTTCGCATCATCACCTGTAATGATTGATACTGGTACTCTTTTAAACAAATCATGTTGTTTAAAATATTCTAATACTTGGAAACCATTTACATTTGGCATATTTAAATCTAATAACATTCCAACTACTCCATTTGGATTGCTATTAATTATGTTAATAGCTTCTAATCCATCATTAGCTTCTAATACTTCATATTCATCATTGAATACTTTTTGAATAAAACCTCTAATTAAATTAGAATCATCAACTACTAATATTGTTTTATCTTTTGGAGCATTATTAGGTTGAATTTCTGGCACTACTGGTGTAGGTACACCTATATATGAACTAGCAACTTGAATCATTCTATTAGCTTCACATATAAATTCATCATAATGATCCAATACGAAACTTGGATTATTTTCTTTACCTTTCATTTCATGCTCTAAAGCAATTTCAGCTAATTTAGTGAATCCCAAATATTTTGCATCACTTTTAATTGAATGAGCATATACGGCATAATTTGTCATATCACTAGCTTCTTTATATGTTTTAAGATTACTTAATTTTTCACCTATTCCATCTAAAAAATCTTTGACAGTTTCATCATACATTGTCATATCGCCTAATACTTCTAATGCCTTATCAACGTCTACTCCATTATTAATTAATATATTTTTATCTCTCATAGTATCACCTATTTTAATTATAACATATTATTGGCGATTTTGAACAAAATATTAATTATATTTTTAAACAAAAAAACACATCAAGATTGATGTGACTTTTTATTATGATTTCATCGCAAATAATTCGTCTTATTTTTTATCTGGATCATAACTACTTAATTTACTTAACAAAGTATTATCATAAAATTTATCAGTTGTGATATCCTCACCTAACCATTCAGGTTTTTCAAAATTCACGGCATCATCATCACTATTAAATTCAATTTCAGCAAACATTAACCCCTTTAAATGTCCATCAAAAACATCTAATTCAACTTTATGTCCATCTGAAAGTGGAATTAAGTATCTTGTCTTTATTATCATATAATTATCTACCTTAGATAATAAATGTTCATAATTTTCCTTTGTAAGTGGCATTTCGTATTCTATATTATGAATAGCATTATCATCACTAACACTCTTATTTTTCCATTTATAATTCAAAAAATAATCATCATTTGACTTTCTAATTCTAACAGTTGGTTTAATACATAAATAACCTTGTTCAATTTCTTCCTTTTCTAATTTTTCTAAATCAAAAGGTATTTCCTTAACTAAATATTTTTTTTCAATTTCCATACATTTTCCTCCTTCATTGTTAGAAATTTTATCATATTTATTAACCAAATAAAATATACGATCCATCTGATAAGATTATATCATAAAAGGACTCAACATTTATATTCTTAAACAAAAAAACTAGTCATATGACTAGTCAAAATTCAAATGGAGCGATTGGTTAAGTTATTTTCAACTTTTCCATCACAATTGAGAATTAATACATACTAGTATCAATTTCCATATACATCTTACCATAAATTATTAATATTTCCAAGAAAATGCTAAAATTTGTAAAATTAATGTTATAATTAATATAGGGAGTGAATAATTATGGAAAAATTAAAAAGAGAAATACAAATAAGATATCCTAGTGATAATAGTTTGCATAGTATCTTAGTTTATCAAGCTGATATGACTTCAGATGGAAGAATTGTAATTAGTTATTATGATATTACAGATGGTAATAGTGATAGCTATTCTGAAATCGTAAATGTTAATGGTGAGTGGATGAAAAATCCTGAACATTTAGATTGGGATACTTATGAATTTATAGAGTTTGATCCATCATTTAATAGTAGTGTTATCAATTCTCTACCAGACAAGATGGAAATAGCAAAACCTAAAGTAGAAATGGTTAAAAAAACTGAAACTGAAGGAATTACTTTAACAGATAGCATAGGTATGGAACCTACAAAACATAGAATGGTACATATTCAAATGATATCCTTTGCTAATGAGGGTGAAGATAATATTAATTTACACCCAACAACATACTCAGGTGGAAATTTAACAGAACAAGAGTATTCTTTTGATGCTTGTACATCATTTTTTTCAGCACAAGGAATAATTAATGAAGAATCAAATAGTAATTCGTTAGATTTAGGTTTTAGACGTATTAATATTAGTGAAAATGATAAAAAAGATATATATGAATATATTAAATCTTCTATTGCAAGAGGAGAAAAAATAAATATATCAGACAATGTATCTTTCAAAGTTGAAACTAAATCGAATACACAATATACTATTGATTGGAGTTCTTGTAACTCATGGGGATTATTTTTAAATACCCAAGCAGCTGAACAATTAATAGTTGATGTATCTAGTGTTAGTAATACTACATTCCCAGATGAATTATCAAGTGCTTTGCATTATGAATTACCATTAAAAATGCTAATTAATGGAAATTATCATTCAAATGGTATAGAATCATCTAATGAATCTATTGGTATAAAAAAATAAACAAAGACGATAGCTTAAAGTGAAAAGCCGTCGTCTTTTTCTTTGTCCTTTTTAGTTTTATAAAATTCTTCAGCAGCCCCATTCATTTCATTATTAATATGTTTAGTTGATTTTTTAATTATTAGCACAAAAAAATATCAACTTCATTTAGAAATTGATATCTTCTATATTAAGTTCAAACTATAAAAGTTCGAACAGATTTTCCAATGGAGCAAGTGAGCAGAATCGAACTGCCGTCTCAGCCTTGGCAAGGCCGCATACTAACCGCTGTACTACACCTGCATATGTAAGTAATAAAACTTAC
>ODAI013035584.1_pt1 | contig 24597 bp, 27 predicted proteins | sample 1539321 | NCBI WGS metagenome assembly ODAI01 (sample SAMN02144231, study PRJEB22623) | gut metagenome | biome: sheep rumen | host: Ovis aries | place: New Zealand
CTGGGGGGCGTGGAGTCGCAAGTTCAAGTCTTGTCATCCCGACCAACGGAGACGGTTTTTTAACCGTCTCTTTTCTTTTGCGTAATTTTTCCAAAGCGACCGGAAACAGTTTGAACAGGTTGCTTAATACTATATAAAAACGCCCGATGACTTCATCTGAAATCATCAGGCGCTTAAATATTTTAATTTGCATTGCTGATTACTACATTAATATAATATTCGCCGCCGCCCTTTGGTTCTGAGTAGCAGTTGTATACATAATCCTTTGCGTCTCCGTCAATAAGAGCGTCAAGCTGTGACCTTACCGTGCTCAAATATTCTGATTTTACATCATTATAGGATTTCTTTTTATCGGCGTTGTCAGATGTGTCAATAGCAATGTCCACACCCTTTAGCGAATCCTTTTTCGTCATGCCCGTCGCCGCGCATTCCGCGGATATTTCAGCCGTCCAGCGGTTTACGTTTTCAACCGTGCACAATTCTTTATGGCTGAGCTTTGTGTCGTCGGTAATGGATTCATTCTGTTTAACGGTTATGTTGCAGCTTGCTTTATGACCGTTCTGCGACGTTACAACCAAAACGCCTGTGCCGGCCGTTACGCCGCGCAGGGTAACGGACTTGTTTGTTTTAGAGCTTATTTCCGCGCATTTTGTGCTGAGCTTTGCCGTGCAAAGCTTATACAGCGCGCCTTCCGGATAATATGTTACATCAATTTCAATCTTGTCTCCGACAGATAAATCAATGTTCTTTTCGCTCAGGCTTATGCTTGTTACCTCCATCGACGCGATATCGTTTGAAACTCTGTTGGCAATTGAACCCATTGCGGGATTAATGTTCGCGCCGGAAATGCTGTTTGGCGGAATATTTTTCGGCGCTGTGGGGGAGGTAGAAGGTTGGGTTGCACTTTGCTTGCGTGAGCTTTGGTTTTTTGATGTTTTATTTTTAGTGGTTTTTTGTGTTGCTTTAGTTGCGCTTGTGGCTGTTGTTGATACTTCGGTTTTAGCCGATGTGTTCAGTGTTTCCTGCGTTGTGCTTTGCGTGTCGGGTTGTTCTTGACTGCTTTCCTTGCTTGAGGAACAGCCCATTACGCACAGCGCGCATAATACAGCAATCAGCGCAATCGCCAAGCTGTGTCTTTTCATATATCTTACTCCTTCATGATGCGTCCCTGCGCGTCACACACTTATACAATCAATTGGGCTTGCTTACAATGTTGTTAAGCTTGTTTCTGGGAATTGAAAACGCGACGTTGTTTGCGTGGTCGCCGACTCTTTCCAAAATTGTAAGCATATCCAGATAAATAGTTCCGTTTTCGGCACTGCAAATTCCGCTGTTCATTCTGCCGATGTGGTTGTATTTGTAGCGCTTAACGTGGCTGTCAAGCGAGCTTTCGGTTTCAATAATCTGTTTCGCAAGGTTAAAGTCAACGTTCTGCGCGTTAAACATAGTCAAACCGTCGTCAATCAGGCTTGACACCAAGTCGTCAAGCTTGTGAAGCTCGCTCATTGCGGTTTCGCTGAATTTAATCTTCTTGTCCATCATTTCCTTGGCGTTTTCGGTAATGTTTTCGGCGTGGTCGCCTATTCTTTCAATATCCTGAATTGCCGAATACATAACGCCCATCGTTTTCCGGTCGCTGTCCAGTATGTCAAGACCGTTTATTTTTACAATGTACCGGGTTATCTCGCTTGTCAAAAAGTCAATAACCTTTTCGTTTTTATGAACCTTGTCAATCAGCGTCGCGTCGTGCTCAAAGAACGCGCGCATCGCGTATTTGTAGTTTTTTCTGGCAAGCTCGCCCAAGCGCTTGCACTCGTTTTCAACAGAGAGTACAGCCATAGGCGGTGTTGTAAGAATACGGGTATCGAGGTAAACTGTTTCCATTTTCTCGCGGTCCTCGTTTTGTTCGGGAAGAATAAGCGTAGTGAGCTTTTCGATTAAGCCCGAGAAAGGAAGCAAAATTACGGTAATCGCGATGTTGAAGATTATGTGTGTAGCCGAAATCTGCGACGGAAGTCCGAAATGCTCAATCGGCAAAATCATGTTGATAAAGCTTGTGAACGGCAGGAATATGGTGATGAGCGTCATTATAATCGCTCCGAACGCGCTTATCAAAAAGTTAGCCAAGGCAATTTGTTTTGCCGTGCGGTTTGCGCCCATAGAGCTGAGCACCGCGGCTGAACACGCACCCACGTTAAAGCCGTAAATAACAAACACGGCTTCGTTCAGGTTTTGAATAACGCCCGCCATGGCAAGCGCCATTAAAATACCCACGGAAGCGGACGAGCTTTGTATAATTGCCGTAAAAATAAAACCAACCAAAATTCCGACAAGCGGGAAAGAAAGTTCGTCGGCAATTGAACGGAAAAGCGCGCTTTCGCCCATCCATTTAAGGTTATCACTCATAAGTGAAAGTCCCAAAAACAGCATACCGAAGCCGGAGGCAATCTGACCGTAATACTTGTGGTTGTTTTTGCGGCTGAAAGTAATTACAACAGCGCCTATAAAGATGAATATAGGCACAAACGCTTTGATGTCAATTGCCATCAGTAATGATGTTACAGTGGTACCTATTTTGGCTCCGAACAAAATTCCGATTGCCTGGCCAAGCTCCATAAGTCCGGCGTTGGCAAAGCCGACAACCATTGCGTCAGTTGCGGATGAGCTTTGAATAACCGCCGTAACCAGAGTACCTACCAACATTGCAATAAATTTGTTGCTGGTAATTTTCTGAAGCAGAACCCTGAGTTTGTTACCTGCCGCAAGTTCAAGGCCTTCGCCCATGCTCTTCATGCCTATCAGGAAAAGTCCCAAACCGCCAAGCGCAAGTATGATTTTTAGTATTATGCTGTAAGTATCCATAGTGTTCACCTTTAATGGGTTTTTGCGGCACGTTAATGCCGTTTACAGCTATTATAACATATTATATCCGCTTTTTCTACATTTATTTTTGATTTTTGATTTTGTGTAATAAATAAACATTTTTTACCTTTGCACCTTATGCAATATGCACTTAACTTGTTATATTTTTAACAAATCAACAATCATAATATCTCAATTAATCACAAAATTTTGCTTGACTTTTGTTTCGTAATTTTGTAATATTTAAGTATATATTTTGTCGAAAAAAAGGAAGTTTCAGTATATGAAAAAGATATGTGCTGTATTATGTGTAATTATTGCCGCTCTGTTCGTCTTGTCGGGCTGCGGCTCATCAAAAGAAAGCTCACAGGCTCAAACCTCGGCAACAGCGGCGGAAAAGGCTCAGGACTCGGGCTATGACCAAACCTCGCCCAAGGACGCTTCGTGGTTTAATGACGCCGTGTTCATCGGTGACAGCGTAACCGTTATGCTTGATATTTACTGTGAAAACAATCCCGACGCGTTGGGCGACGCCAAATTTATCTGCGCGGGAAGCCTTAGCTACTCAAACGCCCAGTGGGATATTAACGCTGAGGGCAACGTTCACCCGACCTACAAGGGCAAGCAGATTCTTGCAGAAACGGCTGCCGAGGCAACCGGCGCTTCAAAAGTATTTATTATGCTGGGAATGAATGATATCGGTATCTACGGCGCCGACGGAGCGGTAGCTGAATGTAAAAAGTTTGCCGAAAGAATGAAAACCGTTTCACCCAACGCAAAGTATTACTTCCAGTCGGTTACTCCCAAAATGAAATCTCACGAGGATGAGGTTATTTATAACGATTTAATCAAGGATTTCAATACCAAATTAAAGAAATTCTGCGACGACAACGGTTATAAGTATCTTGATATTTACAGCGCTGTCTGCGACGAAAACGGCGCGCTTCCCGAAAAATATTGCGGAGATCCCGAGCCTGAGGGACAGGGTATCCACTTTACAAACGAAGCGTGCAAAATCTGGGTTGATTATCTTAAAAACAACGCTTAAAGGAGTATTTGTATGAAAAAATTATGTGCTGTTCTTGCGGCTCTTATCGCTGCGGTAATTTTGTGTTCATGCTCCGGCGGCGGTGAAAAAAAGGAAAGCTCGGTGCCTCTTTCGCAGGTGTTCGAGAAAATTAAGTCGCAGGTTGAAATTAAGGATTTTAATGAATTTAACAACGCGAAAAGCCTTGACCGCTTTTACGGTCTTACCGATAATGATTTTGAAGAATACGCGGGCGGAATTAACAGCTCGGGTGTGAATCAGGAAGAAATTGTGCTGATAAAGGCAAAGGACGAAGCGGCAGCCGCAAGGGTAAAGGAAGCGCTTGATACCCGCTACGCAAGCAAGGTGGCTCAGAACAAAAACTATAATCCGCAGCAGGCCGCCATGGTTGAAAAATGCTCGGTTGAGAAAAACGGTCTGTATGTCACAATGATTGTTTCGCCCAATGCCGAAAAAATCACCACCATATTTAAATCAGAATTGAATTTATGACAAATAACAGTAAGGGTTCGGCTTGCGCCGAACCTTTTTGCGGTTTTCAGCCTTATGCTTTGTCCCTGATTAACCGTAAATAAAACCTCTTGATGTTTCTTGGCGCTTGTGATATAATAAACAATGGAATTTTAGCGGAAACAGGTGTAATTATGACGCGTAAAAGAACAGTAATAAAGGTGGGAACCTCCACTCTCACATATGAAAACGGAAAAATCAATTACAGGCGCATCGAACAGCTTTGCAAGGTGCTTTGTGATTTGCATAACAGCGGTGAGGACGTTTTGCTTGTGTCATCCGGCGCAATCGGCGTAGGCATGGGTAAAATGGGACTTTCGCGCCGTCCTTCCGAAACCAAGAAAAAGCAGGCGCTTGCCGCCTTGGGACAGTGCGAGCTTATGTTTATGTACGACAAGCTATTCGGTGAATACAACCATAATGTCGCGCAGATACTTCTGACAGCCGACACCGTTGAAACAACGCGCAAGCGTGAAAATGTGCTCAACACAATCAACGCTCTGCTGGACATGGACGTTATTCCCGTAATAAATGAAAACGATACCGTGTCCACCGACGAGCTGGATGGTAATAATTTCGGTGACAACGACATGCTTTCGGCAATTGTGTCGCGTATTGTCAACGCCGACAGACTGGTTATCCTAACCGATATCGACGGCCTTTACGACTCAAATCCGCGCGAAAACCCGAAAGCGCGCAAGATTGAAATCGTTGCGAAAATCAATAAGGACATCACCAGAATGGCAGCCGGCTCAGGTTCAAACCGAGGCACAGGCGGTATGATTACTAAGCTTCACGCCGCGGATTACGCTACAAAGCGCGGTATTGAAACTTACGTTATCAGCGGCGAAAATCCGGAGCTTCTCTACGATGTTTTTGACGGCGAAAATCCCGGCACACTGTTTTTGGCGCAGGAATAATTGTACCTTAAGCATTTAACCGCGCTTAAATGAAAAACAAAGTTTATAAATATTTTACTCTGCGCATCACTAAAGAAAGAAGGGTTAATTATGATAAATCTTGAAACAATGGGACAAAACGCAAAGGCGGCTTCACGTGTATTGATGAACGCCGGCTCAAAAAAGGACGGAGCTCTGCTGAAGATTGCCGAAGCGCTTACCGCTAACCGCGAAACTATAATTGAAGCAAATAATATTGATATAGAAAACGGACGCGCCGCAGGGCTTACCGAAAGCCTTATCGACCGCTTAAAGCTTGATGAAGCCCGCATTGAGGGAATGGCGCAGGGCGTTCGCGAAGTAGCCTCTCAGGCCGATCCCGTAGGCAGAGTGCTTGAGGGCAGAACCCTGAAAAACGGCTTGAAAATCGAAAAAATAACCGTCCCCATGGGCGTAATCGGTATAATTTTTGAAGCCCGTCCGAATGTTACTTCCGACGCTGCCGCGCTGTGCTTAAAGGCAGGCAGCGCGGTTATCCTTCGCGGCGGCAAAGAAGCAATCAACTCAAACAAAGCAATTGCCGAAATTATGCGCGGCGCAATTGAGGAAGCGGGACTTCCGCGCGACTGCGTTCAGCTTATTACCGACACCTCGCGGCAAAGCGCAACAGAGCTCATGCAGCTCACCGAATACCTTGACGTTCTGATTCCGCGCGGCGGAGCGGGACTTATTAAGAGCGTTGTCGCAAACGCCAAGGTACCCGTTATTGAAACAGGCGTCGGCAACTGTCATGTTTATGTTGATAAATCAGCCGATTTGCAAATGGCGGCAGATATAGTATATAACGCAAAAACCTCACGTCCCTCCGTGTGCAACGCAATTGAAACGGTGCTTGTTCACAGCGATGTTGCCGAAAAAGCTTTGCCGCTTATCAAGGCTGAGCTTGACAAAAAGGATGTGGAAATCCGCGGTTGCGCCCGCACCCGTGAAATTTTAGGCGACTGTGTGGTTCCGGCAACCGAAAACGATTACGCCGTTGAATTTCTTGACTTAATTATCGCGGTCAAGGTTGTAGACAGCCTTGACGAGGCGCTTGAACATTTGGCAAAGTACAGCACGGGTCACAGCGAATGTATTGTGACAAGCGACTACGCGTCCGCGGAAAAATTCACCGCCTGCGTTGACTCCTCCGCGGTTTATGTCAATGCTTCAACACGCTTTACCGACGGCGGCGAATTCGGACTTGGCGCCGAGATAGGCATTTCAACGCAAAAGCTCCACGCAAGAGGACCTATGGGCTTAAACGAGCTTACCTCAAGTAAATATATTATTAAAGGCAGCGGCCAAATCCGCTGATTACATCAGTAAATATGCCAGCGCGAAAAGCAAAGACGGGTCGCCGTCGGAATCCGCAAGCAGAAGTAAAAGCATCAAAATAAGGCTTTTGTCCTTATCGTGAAACAGCGTTTCAAGCAGACTTGTGTTTCTTGCCTTGTCCTTTTTTACAGCCGGCTTAGGCACCGGTTCGGATTTAGCGGCGGGTTCGGGCTTTGGCTCTGGTTTCGGTTCGGGCTTAGGCGGCGGTTTCGGATCGCCGGCGCGTTCACGGTGAAGCTGACGCGCCCTTGCAAACGCTTCTTCTTCAAAGCTTGGCATAATTACCTCCTAATTATAAAAATATACCGCTGTCTTTTATCAGCGGTATCAGCTTCACAAGCCTAATTATCCGCATCGCGCGGTCAAGCTTTTCGGCTTTGCCCGCGCTTAAAAACGGTCGCAGGGCGCTTAGCAGCGCGGCTGTGTTGCTGTCGGGCTGAGAGGTCTGCATCAGCGGCGCAATCGAATTTATCATGCCCTGAACATCCTGATTCATCACCGGAGCAGGCGGCTTCGGCGCTGCAGGCGCCGCCTGGTTAAGCCCGAGCTGCCCCGCAAGGCTTTGCACCTGCTTAAGCGCTTCCGGGTCGCTCAGTATTTTGTTAATCTGCTCCTGCATGTCGGGCATTTTGCTCACCTCCGCGTTTATTTTTTATCAAAAAGCTTCATCAGCCTTTGCGCCTGAGGACTCTGTAATATTTCCTTAGTCCGTTCGGGGTCTTTCAAAATTTCGCTCACCTTATCCGCCTGCGGGTTTTGGCTGCTTTTTAAAATTTCGCTCAAATTACCGCTGTTTGCGGCGGCATTAAGCTGTTCGGGCGTCGTGTTAAGTTTTTGAGAAAGGCTTTGAATCAGCGAATTTATATTATTTTCAGATTTTTCATACATAAAAACCACCTCGCAACATACTATGCGCGGAAAACGATTTTAGAACGGAGTTTTTATGAGAATTTTAGTTTTATCCGATATTCACGGCGACCTTCACTCCGCAATGCGCGCGGTAAACGCTCAACCGGAAGCGGAGGTTATTGTGTTCTGCGGCGACGGCGCCGAGCAGTTTCAGTACCTTAAGGATACGCTGACAAACAAAACCGTTGTCGGCGTGCGCGGCAACTGCGACTGGTCAAGCGCTTTGCCCGTTACCGAAACAATCACCGTTGGCGGCAAAACTCTGTTTATTACTCACGGACATGTATATCAGGCAAAATTCTCCATTTACAATATGGTTTGCGCCGCGCGTGAGGCAAAGGCCGATATATTGTTATACGGCCACACGCACTGCGCGATGAATGAGTATGACGACGGTCTTTACATAATGAACCCCGGCCACTGCAGCGGATATGGCGCAAGCTACGGCTACATAGACATAACCGACAAGGGCGATATTGTGACAAATATAGTAAGGATAAACGACAGATGAATTTTCCGCAGGGATTTGATTTCGACAAAAACACACGTGAAATTCTGCAGTCGCTTGACCGCAGAGGCTCTTTACCTCACGCGATAATAATTGAAAGTCCAAACACCCAAGCGGCTGAAAAGCTTGCGCTTTTCCTTGCCGCGTATTCGGTGTGCGGCTGCGGCGGCGAACGACCGTGCATGACCTGCAATCAGTGCGAAAAGGCATTGGACAAGGCTCACCCGGACATTTCGTATCCAAAGCCCGACAAAAATAAAAGCAAAACCTACGACGTTAAAAGTATGCGCGCAATCATTTCCGACGCGTATATAAAACCAAACGAGGCGGCGGTTAAGGTCTATGTTTTCGAACACGCGGACTCACGTTTTACGCCGATTGTTCAAAACACATTTTTGAAGCTGTTTGAAGAACCGCCCGAAAATGTCCGCTTTATTTTAATCTGTGAAAACGCGCAGAGGATGCTTGACACAATCCGTTCACGGTTCACAACAATCAGATTCGGCGGAGCGGCAAGGCTTGATGAAAACGCCGTCGCGGCAGCCGAAAAAATTGCCGAAGGTATACTTTCCGCACGTGAATACGATTTGCTTCTGTCACTTAAAGCTCTTGAGGACAAGGAGCTTTATGAACAGATTTTTACCGCGCTTAAGCAAATCTTGCGCGACGCCATGGGGCTGCTTTCCGGAGCGAAAACGCTTGGAAACCGCGAACTGGCGCAAAGGCTTGCGGCGCGTTTCACGGCGGTGAAGCTTATTAATATGATTGAGCTTTGCGACAGATCAGAACAGCAAATTAAACAAAACGTAAACATCAATCTCCTCACAACACGACTGTGCGGAGAATTCAGGAGGATATCATGGCAGAGGTAATAGGAGTAAGATTTAAAGAAGTAGGCAAGGTTTATTACTTTGACCCGCTTGACAATAAGCTCAACACCGGCGATATGGTAATTGTAGAAACCGCTCGCGGTTTGGAATGCGGCGAGGTTGCCACTTCCAACAAGGAAGTGCCCGATGAAAAAATCAAGCAGCCGCTTAAGCCGCTTATTCGCATAGCTACCGAAAAGGATTTAAATCATCTTGCCGAAAACAAGCTCAGGGAAAAGGAAGCATACAAAATCTGTGAACAAAAAATCGCCGCTCACAAGCTTGAGATGAAGCTTGTGAACGTTGAATACACCTTTGACAACAGCAAGATTATTTTTTATTTTACCGCAGACGGAAGGGTAGACTTCCGAGCGTTGGTAAAGGATTTGGCTTCGGTTTTCCGTACCCGCATTGAGTTAAGACAAATTGGTGTGCGCGATGAAGCAAAAATGCTCGGCGGACTCGGCATTTGCGGCAGACCGTTTTGCTGCAACCGCTTCATGGGTGAATTCCAGCCTGTTTCAATCAAAATGGCAAAGGAACAGGGACTGTCGCTTTCTCCCGTGAAAATCTCCGGAACCTGCGGCAGACTTATGTGCTGCCTTAAATACGAACAGGACGCGTATACCGACCTTCTTAAGCATACTCCCAAAATCGGCGCGATTGTAAAAACGCCTGAGGGCAGGGGATTGGTTGTGGAAAACAATCTGATAGCCCGCACCTTAAAGGTTAGGCTTGACAACGCTCCCGAAGACGTTGCGCCCAAAACCTTCACCGTCAGGGAATGTCGTCTTATCAAGGACGGTTACATCAAGGTAAATCGCAAGGAGCTTGAAGAGCTGAAAAACATAGAATAAATCGTCGTTTTATTCATTTCCGGCGCAGGTTAAAAGCCTTTGACAATCGGGAAATATCAAAACCTGCAAAAATATTACAGGTTAAATTAAACTCAATTTTTTTAACTAAAGTATTGCAATTTCTAAAAAATATGTTACAATATAAATGAAATCTTTTAAGGAGGTCAGATTTATGGCATATGTAATCAATGACGAATGCATCATGTGCGGCGCTTGCGCTGACGAGTGTCCCTGCTCTGCTATTTCAGAGGGCGACGGCAAGTACGTTATCGACGCTGACGCTTGTGTTGACTGCGGCTCATGTGCTGATGTTTGTCCTGTAGGTGCTCCTCAGGCAGGCTAATAAGAACTTACCGGGCGGCAAGGACTTTACCTTGCCGCCTTTATTGATTTTCGGTTACTCTACGCTAACCAAACGTATAAACCGCGGTCTTGATAAAGCCGCGGTTTTGTTGTATAATAGATAAGTTAATTTACGAAACAACAATACATTACCGAAAGGAAAGCTATGACCGATATACATCGTGAGCCGCTTGGCGGAGGCTTTGAAATTTACGTTTCCGAAAGCTATCATTTTTCAACGGATACAATACTGCTTGCCGATTTTTCAAACCGCAAGGGAGGAGCGCGCCGGGTTGACCTTGGAACAGGCTGCGGAACAATTGCGCTTTTGTGGCTTAAAAGCAACAAAAACCTCAAAGTCACAGCGGTTGAAATTCAGGGCGAAGCGTGCGAGCTGCTTAATAAAAGCATTGAGTTTAATCATGTTGAAAACAATATTGATGTCATTAACGCGGATCTAAAGGATTTAAAGGGCAGGCTTCCGTTCGGTTGCTTTGACGTTGTGGCATGCAATCCGCCGTATAAGCTTTCAGGTTCGGGCGTTCCGAATCCTCAGGATAAAAAGCTGATCGCGCGTCACGAAACCGAATGTACGCTTGACGACGTGTGTATGTCGGCTTCGCGCCTTTTGCAGTTCGGAGGCAGATTTTGTATCTGCCAACGCCCCGAACGTCTGCCCGATGTTATGGAAAGCATGCGCCGCTTTGACCTTGAGCCGAAATCTCTGCGGCTTGTTCAGCAGCGGCAGGGAAAAGCACCTAAGCTGTTTTTGCTTGAAGGCAGAAAGGGCGGCAAGCGCGGATTTATGGAAACACTGCCGACGCTTTTTATTGAGGACTCGAACGGAGGCTTTTCCGAAGAAATGATGAAAATTTACGGAAGCTACAAGGCAAAGGAGGACTAAATGAGCGGAATTTTATATGTTACCGGCACGCCCATAGGCAACCTGTCCGACCTTTCGCCGAGAGCGGCAGAAACTCTTGAAAAGGTTGACTTTATCGCTGCCGAGGACACACGCGTAACTATGAAGCTGTTGAATCATCTCGGTATAAAAAAGCCGATGATAAGCTATTTTGAACACAATAAGCGTGAACGCGGCGAAATTATCTGCGAACGCATAGAGTCGGGCGAGGATTGCGCAATTGTCACCGACGCGGGAATGCCGTGCATTTCCGATCCCGGCGAGGACTTGATAAAGCTGTGCGCCGAACGCGGAATAAAAACCGTGGTCGTTCCCGGCCCGAGCGCCGTAATTTCCGCGCTTGCGGTGTCGGGACTCAGCACCGGAAGGTTCTGCTTTGAGGGCTTCCTCAGCGTTAATAAAAAGAGTCGTTCAGAACATTTAAAAAGTCTTGAAAAAGAACACCGTACCATGATTTTTTACGAAGCTCCTCATAAGCTTCCGGCAACACTTAAGGACTTGTACGCTTCTTTCGGCGACCGCAGGCTTTCAATCGTGCGCGAAATTTCCAAGCTACACGAGGAGGTAATCCGCACAACCACAAAATATGCAGCCGAAAACCTTTCGGACGGCAATGTGCGCGGAGAAATTGTGCTTGTACTTGAAGGCAAAGCAGAGGATGACACCGCGAATTTTACCCTTGAACAGGCTGTAGCGCTGGCGCGCGCGTATATTGAGGACGGCGCTAAGGCAACCGAAGCAGCCAAAAACGCCGCCGCTGAAACAGGCTTTAAGAAAAACGAAATATACAGGGAGCTGATTTAATGAGCTATGAAGCCTCTCTTGAAAAAATCCACTCGCTTTTGACATTCGGCTCGCGCCCGGGACTCGACCGTATGAAGGCTCTGCTTGACCGCCTCGGAAATCCTCAGGACAAGCTGAAATTTGTTCATGTCGCCGGAACAAACGGCAAAGGGTCGGTGTGCGCGATGCTTTCGTCCGTGCTGGTCGCGGCAGGGTACAAAACAGGCTTGTTTATATCGCCGTATATAATTGATTTCCGGGAGCGTATCCAGATAAACAACCGGATGATAAGCCGCGAAACGCTTGAAAAAGCTGTAGACGAGACCTATCCCGTGCTTATGAAGCTCAGGGATGAAGGCGTGGTAATTACGGAATTTGAGTATGTAAACGCGCTTGAGTTTTATATACACGCACAGGAAAAATGTGATGTAGTCGTGCTTGAAACAGGCATGGGCGGTACGCTTGACTGCACAAATGTAATTAAGCCGCCGTTGTGTTCGGTTATCACTGTAATCGGGCTTGACCACACCGCCGTGCTCGGTGATACAATTGAGCAAATTGCCTCGCAGAAGGCTGGTATTATCAAAACAGGTTCGTTTGCGGTTTCTTCGCGGCAGGAAAGCCCGGCTATGGCTGTAATCGAAAATACCGCGCGCGAAAAAAACGTGCCGCTGATTAAAAGCGGCAGCGTTAAAATAAACGGTTTGCAAAGCTGCCTCAGCGGCAGCAGCTTTGAAGCTCTCGGAATAAAAATCAAACTTAATCTTTCCGGAGCGCATCAGGTTGAAAACGCGAAAACAGCCCTTGCCGCGCTTGAATATATGCGCAAAAACGGGCTGTTAAAAATCTCGGATGATGATATTTCCTCGGGGTTTGCAAACGCGAAAAACCCGGCAAGACTTGAGTTAATGGGCACAAACCCGACCGTACTGATTGACGGCGCGCACAATCCCAACGGAGCGCGGGCGCTTGCAAACGCTGTAAAGGAATTTTTGCCGGAGAAAAAAATCTTCTGCGTGACAGGTATGCTTGCCGACAAGGACGTCGGCAGCGTGATTGGAATTTTAGCTCCGATGTTTGAGCGGGTTTTTACCGTAAGTGTTGACAATCCGCGCACGATGTCTGCCGGGGAGCTTGCGCGGCGTTACCGTGAAGCCGGAGCAGACGCCGTTTCGCGCGGCGACAAAACCGAAGCGGTCAACAATGCCCTTGCTCTCGCCAAGGCGGAAAACGGTGTTTTGCTTATCTGCGGTTCGTTATATCTTGCCGCGTCGCTGAGACCGTTGTTTATTTCATAATTACAAAACTTATACTAATACCTAATAAAAAGTAGCCAATCTTTGCGGTCTATTTTCCACAATACTGCGTTGTCGTCCTTGCAAGGCGCCAGCCTTGCTGTGTCCTCCGCCTTGTCTTGTGAAAAATATCCTCGTAAAATATAAGTCTACTTTCTATCAGGAATTAGTATTAATCCTTAAATGAAAACAGCCGGGCTAACAGTGTATAAGACCTGTGAACCCGGCTGAAATTTTAATATTATTATTTAATTATACTGCGGTGTAACCTTAATTCCGTTAGTCAGGTTTCCGTTGTTGTCACAATACTTTTTCTCGCTGAGACCGGTGATAACCTCCCAGTAAATCTTCGGTGTGGTTGAGCCGTTTTTAATAACCTGATACTCAACGGAAAGAAACGCCTTGTTTTTGGTGTAGTTGTAGCCGTTAAGGTTAGAGCCGTTGAAGCGGATTTCCTGATTAAGGTTGTAGTTCAAAAGTCCGCCGCCTGCGGCCGCGCCTTCAAGCTTTGCCGATTTAACCTTAAGATATGTTCCGTCGTACTTGATATAACCCTGGAAGTTCAGCAGCTTTTCGGAAGTGTTCTGCAAGCTGTAGGTGCAGGTAACGGTGTCGCCCACCTTAAAACGCTTGTTGCCAAGCTTTAAATCGCTTGCGCTGTCTGTTGACTTGTCGGGTACATACGGTGTTTTTGCGGGAGCCGATTTGCTTGACTGCTGACTGCTCTGCTTTGAGTTTTGAGCCGCGCTGCTTTGAGTGTTTTTAGAGCTTTGCTGCTGTGAGCTTTGAGTCTTTGAAGAAGCCTTGCTTGACTGCGCCTTTGAGCTTGAGCTGCTCTTTTTATCATTTGCGGCTGAGTTTTCCTTTTTGTCGGAGGTAGGTACGCTCGGCACAGTTTCTCCCGTGGTGTTGCCTTGCTCGTCAAGCACATTGCCGTCCTTGTCAACAATTACACCGTTAACTTCGTAGGTCGCAATCTCGGTTTCATGGACAACCTCGGTTGCAGGTTCAACCTTCTTGTCAGACGAACATCCCGTCATTACGCTGGCGGTCAAAATTGCTGACGCAACCGCCGCTGCGAGTGTTATGTTAAAAATCAGTTTGTTTTTTGTTGTTTTGTTACTGTTCATTTCAGCCACTTCCTTTAATAATAATTCCGCTTGCAAAAATGTTCTTGCCTCAGTATTTATTATATCAAAGATTTCCGCAAAAATAAAGAGTTATTTTAAATATGAAAAAAATTTGAAATAAAAGACTTGTCAGTGTGACAATAAGGTGATAAAATATAAATAAAGAGTAATTTTTGATTATGATAATGGTCATTTTTTGCTCCGAATTATCAGATTGGCGAGTTATTTTATTAAATAATCGCATTTTTTTATCGTGAGAAATAATATCTTGAAAAAATTTTGTAATTAAGGAGATGGTGTTTTGAAGAAGTTTGTTTCCGCCTTGATGGCTCTTACGCTTACGGCAGCTTCCTCGGTATGTGCTTTTGCCGCTCAGGAAAAGCTTTACGGCGACGCAAATCTTGACGGCTTGCTCTCAGTTAAGGACTGCACTCTTATTCAGCGTCACTGCGCCGCCGCGGTTAAGCTTGGAGATGCAGCTTTAAGTCGTGCCGACGCGGATCGTAACGGTACAGTAAATATTGACGACGCTACTTATGTACAGCGTTTACTTGCGGGTTATGTTCCGCAAAAGAATTATACTAAGGAAGAAGCGCTTGCCGAGGGCGACAAAGCCGTTACTAACCTTGGAATTGAACTGCTTAAGGCAGGCAGAAAGGAAAAGAAAAACACGCTTGTTTCGCCTGTTTCCGTCATGGGAGTGCTGTCGATGACCTCAAACGGCGCGCGCGGCAAAACAAAGGCACAAATGGAAAAGGTGCTCGGAATGCCCGTTAACGCGCTTAATACATACTTCAAGTATTTCCAAAGCAACACAAACAACAGTTGGGGATTAGAATACACAAAGCTTAACACCGCGAACTCGGTATGGTGCAACAGCCTTTACGGCAATGTAAATTACACCGACAGCTTTAAAGAGGCCGCCGAGGATTATTATTCCGCCGAGGTCAGCGCTCTGCCTTTTGACATCGACGCGCAAAATCGTATAAACGGTTGGGTCAAGGAAAACACCGACAATATGATTGACGGTATTGTTGATGAAATAAATCCTCAGTCATATATGTACCTTGTAAACGCGCTTGCCTTTGACGGCAAATGGGAATCTCCTTACGACCCGCGCTTTATGGTCAGAAGCGGAACGTTCACTAACGCCGACGGTACAAAATCAGCCGCCGAGTATTTATGCTCCGAGGAATATAAATACCTTTCCTCTGATTCCGCCGCAGGCTTTATGAAGTCGTTTGAAGGCTCAAATTACGCGTTTGCGGCTTTGCTGCCCAACGAGGACTTGTCAATTGAAAATTATGTTGAAAGCCTTGACGGCAAAGCCCTTTCAAAAATTTTGAACAGCCAAAGCGAGGAAAAGGTTGAAGTACGTTTGCCGAAATTCAAGGTTGATTATAAAACCGAGCTTTCACCCGTGCTCAAGGCTATGGGCATGACCGACGCGTTTGACGCAACCAAGGCTAACTTTACCGGTATGATTGAAAACGCGCCGTTTAACGCTTACATCGGCAGGGTTATTCACAAAACCGCAATTGAAGTAAACGAGGTCGGCACCAAGGCTGCCGCGGCAACCTCTGTTGAAATCAAGGCAGGCTCAACACCCGAAGAACCCAAATATATCCGGCTTGACCGCCCGTTTGTTTACATGATAATCAACAGTAAAACAAACACTCCGCTGTTTATCGGTACGTTGGATTCATTGAATTAATTAAAAGTCATAAAAAATTATAACGTCGCCGGCGCAAATTTTGCCGCCTGCGGCGTTTCTTTTATCGGCTAAAAACAGCTTTTTCGGCGCGGAGGAAAATTTTTTAATAAATAATATAAATAAACGGTATTTAGCATTGAAAAAAATGTAAAAGCGGTATATAATAAAAATATATTTTTTTCGGAAAAATCACTTCAGAGAGGGATGTAAAATATGAGAAAAACCAGAATTGTCTGCACCGTGGGCCCTGCCTGCAACACCAAGGAAATGCTGTTGAAAATGATTGACGCCGGAATGAACGTTGCGCGTGTTAATATGTCTCACGGCAATCAGGACACCCTTTCGGGCACCTTTGCCACAATTCGCGAGGCAATTGCCGAAAGCGGAAAAAATGTTGCGATATTGCTTGATACAAAAGGCCCCGAGGTCAGGGTTACAACCTTCCGCGGAGGTTCAGCTCTGCTTGGAGAAGGTTCGGAATTTACGCTGTATAAAAACCGCGACGAAGGCGACATAGACGGCGTTGCCATTTCTTACCCGAAGCTCGTTGATATCTTCTTTAATGAGGGCAGCGGCGCAATCGGCAGGGAAATTTTACTTGACGACGGCATCATTTCACTTATCGTAAAGGAAGTGCGTCCGGACTGCATTATCACTACGGTAAATAAGGGCGGTGAGCTTAAGAACCGCAAAAGTATTAACATCCCGGGCTATCACATCAATATGCCTTACGTCAGCGCTCAGGACAGACGTGATATCGAGTTCGGACTTTCTCAAGGCGCAAATTTCGTCGCGGCTTCGTTTGTACGCAATCACGAGGATGTGCGTACTCTGCGTGATTATATTGACAGCCTCGGATATGAGCATGTTGAAATAATCGCAAAAATCGAAAACCAAAGCGGCGTTGACGACATGGATTTAATCATGGATTACGCTGACGGAATTATGGTAGCGCGCGGAGATATGGGCGTTGAAATTCCGTTTATCAAGCTTCCGGAAATTCAGAAAACCTTAATACGCAAATGTGTTGCAAAGGGCAAATATGTAATTACCGCAACGCAAATGCTTGAAAGCATGACTACTTCTCCGCGTCCCACCCGTGCGGAAATCAGCGACGTAGCCAACGCTGTTTACGACGGAACAAGCGCTGTTATGCTGTCGGGCGAATCAGCCGCCGGTAAATATCCGCTTGAAAGCGTGCGCGCGCTTGACGCAATTTGCACCGAAGCCGAAAGCAACGGTGAGTTTGTCGCGCTTCATGAATACATTGAGAAAAACGGTTTTGAGGATCCCAATGTGCTTAGAGGAAGCATTTGCCGCGCCGCAAAGGACATAGCGAAGAAGGTAAACGCAAAGGCAATTTTGGTTGAAAGCGCAACCGGAAAGGTTGCCAGAGCAATGGTTCATTTCCGTCCCGACGTTCCGGTTATCGCAGTTGTTACCAGCGAAGCCGTATGCCGCAAGCTTTGCCTCAACTGGGGCATAACCGCTCTTGTAGGCGAAGAAAAGATGAATTCCGACGACATAACAGCTCAGGCAATGGAAAAGGCGCTCAGCACGGGGCTTGTCAGCAAGGGCGATACCGTTGTAGTCCTTTCATCAAACAAGACCGTTCCGACATCAAGCACGGACTCGCTTAATATCCGCATACTGTAATATGAATAATGTTATTTTAATCGGCATGCCCGGTTCGGGCAAAAGTACCCTTGGAGTGTTGCTTGCAAAAGCGCTTGGCTATTCGTTTGTTGACACCGATTTAATAATCAGCCGCAAAGCGGAAAAGCCCTTGCAGAAAATACTGGACGAGGACGGTTTGGAACGCTTTCTGCGGCTTGAGGAAGAAACAGGCCGCGAGCTTGAATGTGACCACACCGTAATCGCCACAGGCGGCTCAATGGTGCTGAGCGAAGCAGCTATGGAGCATTTAAAAAAGCTCGGGAAGGTTGTTTATATTGACGTGCCTTTTGAGGAAATAAAAAAGCGCGTGACAAACATCACAACGCGGGGAATTGCGTTCCGTAAGGATGAGACGCTTGAAAATGTGTATCAAAACCGTGTGCCGCTGTATGAAAAATACTCCGACGGAAGGGTAGAGGTTTACGGTATCAATAACATTGAGGAAACCGTAAGCAGACTGTTGGAAACGCTTATATTTAATTAATATTTTAAAATTTTAGCCGGGCAAGTATTTTGCCCGGCGTAATTTTTTGTTTTCGGTTGGTTTATAAAACCGAGTAATCAGAAATCTTCGAACATGAAGTCAGCCCAGTAGTATTGGCTCATATATTCGCACTGGTATGCGTTTACGGCGCCTGCGTCAAGGTCGGCAAAGCGGTAATAGTCGCAGTCAAGCGTGTTAACGTTTACGGAAAGGCTGTTGTAGCTCTTGTTTACGGCTTTTGTCGCTCCGACTTTTTTAAGGCTCTTCATCATTGCGGACATAATTTTTTGCAGGTATGACTGCTGCTTTGAGTCGTATGGCATGTCCTCAAACAGCGCCGCGGCAATTTCCTTAATAGTGCATGAGCTGCCGTGCCGGTGTACAAGGTAAGCAAACACCTCTTTTGATTTGCTGCGCTCAAAATGTACGGGAGTGCCGTCGGGAGTAAAAACGTCAAAATTGCCGAAGCACTGAACCTTAAGCAAAACATCGTTTTTGGGAACAATCGGAAAACGCAGGTCGGCAATTTCTTCTTCGATTTTCTCTTTGGTGACAGGCTTCATAATGTATCCGCTTGCGTGCAGGCGCATGGCGTCGCCTGTGTATTCGTCGTAGCCGGTTACAAAAATTATGTTCATCTTTGGGTTTATTTCCTTTAAGCCCTTCGCAAGCTCAACGCCGTTCATACCGCGCATGTGAATGTCCAAAAACGCTATATCGCAGCCGTTCGCGCGCGCGTCGTCAAGCAATTCGCTCTGCTTGCGAAAGGGATGTAAATCCGCGTCGGGAATAGCCTCCTCAATTGCCTGTGTAAGCATTTCAAGAGCCAAAGGTTCATCGTCTACACAAAGTATTCTCATTGTTGTTTGTCCTCCTTCGGGATAATTATGGTTGAGGTTGTGCCCTTGCCGATTTCACTTTCGATAATAACGTCGGCATTGCACATGTCCTTAAGTCTTTGTTTTACATTTTCCATTCCGACGTGGCTTCTGCCGTCGTTTTTGGGCGGCGCCGAGGTGTCAAAGCCCACACCGTCGTCTGTGATTATAACCATGTATGAATCGTCGGTTTCACGTGTGGCAATTGTTACGGTACCACCGTCCTCCTTCATGCCCACGCCGTGCTTTACGGCGTTTTCAACAAGCGGCTGAACCGAAAGCTGAGGAATTACAAAATCCTCTGTCCGGATATCGTACTCAATATTCAGCATGTCGCCGAAGCGCATTTGTTCAAGCATAAGGTATTTTTTAAGATGTTCAAGCTCGCGCGCGAACGGCACCGGATTTTTCTCCTTGAGCGAATTCATGTTGCCGCGCAGATAGTCGGCAAAGTTGATTGTAGCTTTCTTCGCAAGCGGCGGATCCTTGGTGCACATCATGGCGATTGATGTCAGCGAATTGTAAAGAAAATGCGGCTGAATTTGCGAGACCATAAGCGAAACCTTGGCTTCGTAAAGCTCCTTTTGTATTTTTTGGTACCGTATTGTTTCCTTGTATTTCGCCCTCATGTCAATTACAAGCTGAATCAGCTGGTAAATTAAAGAAGCTATAATACCGTATATCAGCAGGCTTCCGCTCATAAAGTCGAAAAACAGGTTTGCGGTATCAATGATAACAGACAGGAATATCGGTATCCATGAGTTGAGTACGGAAATCGCGATTTTGTTTTTGGACAGCGCTTCACGTATAAGGCAAACCGTGTCCGCAATCGTGCATAAGCCGAAGAATATCAGCATAAACGGCTCGGGTGCGTAAAAGTCCGCAACGCCCGTAATGTGAAGCGCGCTTACCGCAAGCAGCGCAACCGCAAGCAGCAGCAGTACGATGTTCGCGATAATCTTGTGCGCGGTAAAGTCAAGATTTGTCTTGATATAAACTGCCAGCGCAACCGCAAAAAGGTAGTTTGTCAATACGTCAATTACCATGCACATCACATTATCAAATACCCACAGCGGCAGAAAAGCATATATATTTTCAACCATAATATAAACGCCGGCAAAGAAGCACAATATACCGAAAGAAAGGTAACGGTAGTCAATTCCGCCCATTACAAAGCCCGCTATCGGAAAAGCTATTAATCCGAAGAAGCATAACAGCAAACACAAAATCACAGTGGGCAGCTTTGTCTGCATAAACTGCTGATAAGGGAGGCTGTCAGTTCCCGAGCTCATCTGTAAAAACTCACCGAAATCCTGCACTGTGAACATCGGGTAGGGGTTTTTTATGTCAAGCTCTATTTGTGCGTTTGGAGGTATCAAATCACTTATCGCGTAGTTAATTGAGTAACCGGGAGTGTTTTTAAAGGCCGGGTTGTTGTCCCAAATCCGTTCGTTTGAAACTACGGAATTGCCGTTTGCCTTGAGGTCAAACCAAACGTCCTGAGCCATAATAATCAGCGCTTCGTTTCCGTAAATTTCCTGTTTAAGCTTTCCGCGGATTTTAAGCTCTTTGAAATTTTCGTGCACCATTTCTTCCTCAATTGTCGGCTTCCATTCTCCGCCGTCAACCGAATATTCACCGATAATGTACTGCTTAGCTCCTTCGTCATAATAATACTCGGATGAAGTGATGAAAATTGAAGCGCACACGCCGATAAATATCAGCGCGATCATGCCAAGCGTGATATAGCTCAGCGTTCTGCCCTTTAACATATTATCATTCCTTGTCTCTAATCTATTACTATTATAATGTCAGATTTTGTCACCGTCAATAAAAATTTAAGCCTTGCGGTCAATTTGAAAATATTAACGCCGTAATTTTAAAAAAGTACTGTTATTTTTGAATATTATGTGTTATAATTATTATGAGTAAGCAAATAAAATGTTTGAATGTCAAACTGAAGATAAGGAAAGTTCATCTTTGCCGTTAATTGTTACCACGGAGTTGGGTATATGTTCAGCAGATTACAAAGGCTTGACAACAGAGTTCTGGAAAACATAAGCAGAATTCACCGCCCAAAATTGAACAGAATTATGGTAACCGCCTCACGCCTCGGAAACGCAGGAATTGTGTGGTGGGCGGTTTGCCTGCCGTTTTTAATCATTCCGCGCTGGCGTTACACCGGGCTTACAATTATTTTCGCGCTCGGACTTACTTCACTGATGGGCGAGGGAATAATAAAGCACACGGTCAAGCGTGTTCGTCCCTGCCACAGTCTTGACGAGGAAGAACAGCTGATTAAAAAGCCGAAGTATTATTCTTTTCCGTCGGGACACACGGCTTCATCGTTTTCTGTAGTTTCCGTGGCGATTTTCAGCCAGTGCCCGGTATATGTAATTATTCCCATAGCGCTGGTGGCGTCAATTATTGCTTTTTCGCGTGTGTATTTAAGGGTTCATTACCTCACCGACGTTTTGGTCGGATTCCTGTTGGGAATGACCTGCGGAGCGATTACGGTGCTGTTGATGAACGCTATCGTGCCGAAAACATTGTTTTTTCCCGTATAAAGAAACGCTTGATTAAAACCGGGCGTTTCTTTTTTTGCAAGTTAATAACTTCATCGGGCTTTGCATATCTTATCCGCTTCGGTCAATACTTTATGTATACCGAACGGAGGTCTTTGCTTGCAGTACGGAAAAGTTGAAATTTGCGGAATAAACACCTCGCGCCTTAAGGTGCTCAGCGAGGAAGAAAAACGCGCATTGCTGCTTGAAATAAAAAACGGAAGCTGCGCTTCCAAAAAAGCGGCAAGAGACAAGATGATAAACGGAAACCTGCGGCTTGTTTTGTCTGTTGTGCGCAGATTTTTGGGAAGAGGAGAAAACCCCGACGATTTGTTTCAGGGGGGAGTAATCGGGCTGATTAAGGCGATTGATAATTTTGACCCGAATCTTGACGTTCGCTTCAGCACATACGGCGTTCCGATGATTATAGGTGAAATCCGACGTTATCTTCGCGACAACAATGCCGTGCGGGTTTCCCGTTCGATGCGCGACACAGCGTATCACGCCATGCAGATTAAAGAAAAGCTGACCGCGGAAAACAACCGTGAACCAACCGTCGAGGAAATTGCCGAAAGACTTAAAATTTCCAAGGAGGATGTTGTTATTGCACTTGAAGCGGTTGTTGAACCGGTTTCGCTGTATGAACCCGTGTTTTCCGACGGCAACGACACGGTTTACGTTATGGATCAGATAGGCGACAGTCGCGACGATAACACTTGGCTTGAGGAGCTTGCCGTGCGCGACGCGATAAAAGGGCTTTCCGACAGGGAAAAACGTATTTTGACGCTCAGGTTCTTTAAGGGCAAAACACAGATGGAGGTTGCCGCTGAAATAGGCATTTCACAAGCTCAGGTCAGCAGAATAGAAAAGGGCGCGCTAAATAATATCAAAAAGAATATTTAACAGTTGAAAGTTATTGTAAGGAACGGTTTTCAGCCGTTCCTTAATTATTTGCCGCCGGTTTGGAAGCGAAATTATTAATTTGAAAACATAAACAAAAAAACGGAAGGCAAAACACTTTACTTTTTTACTTTTATGTGGTAAAATTTTAATGTATGAAAATTTTGCAAACGGAGGAATTGTTTTGAATTCTAAGCTTAAAAACAACGCGACCGATTTTTTGTTTGACGCAATTCTGTCGCTGAAAAATAAAGAGGAGTGTTACCGTTTCTTTGAGGACCTTTGCACAAGCGCCGAGCTTAAGGCGATGTCACAAAGACTTCTGGTGGCAAAAATGCTGACCGAAAAAAAGGTTTACACCGAAATCGTCAAGGAAACAGGCGCTTCAACCGCTACAATCAGCAGGGTAAAGCGCGCGTTGTTTGACAATGATACATACGGCTACACTCTGGTGCTTGACAATATCGCGGAATCCGAGGACAAGTGATGCCTGCGTATTCAAGCTTTGCCGATTATTACGACGCTCTTATGGAGGACGCGCGCTACAGCGAACGCTGCGACTATTTATTAAGCCTCTTAAAAAGGCACGGAAACAAGGCAGGCTACACTCTTGACCTCGCCTGCGGCACAGGCAGCCTTGCGATTGAGCTGAAAAAACGAGGCGTAGAAGTTTTCGGAGCCGACGCAAGCGTAGAAATGCTGAGCGAAGCGATGCAAAAAAGTCTTGAACAGGGACTGCATATTTTATTTGTTAACCAAAAAATGCAGGAGCTTGATCTTCCCGAAAAAATTGACACCTGCTTCTGTACGCTTGACAGCATTAACCATATTACAGATGAAGAAACGCTGCAAACAGCGTTTAACAGACTTGGCGGTTTTATGGAAACGGGCGGACTTTTTGTGTTTGACGTAAACACGGTTTACAAGCACCGCAAGGTACTGGGCGACAATGCCTTTATTATTGAAAACGACAGGGTGTTTTGCGCCTGGCAAAATACCCTTGAAGAAAACGACATCGTAAGCATTGACCTTGATTTTTTTGAACGTGACGGCAGCGTTTATTACAGACAAAGCGAAAACTTTTGCGAACGAGCCTACAGCGATACTCAGCTCAGGACAATGCTCAAAGCCGCCGGCTTTGCTGTTGAGGCGGTCTACGGCGATTTCACCTTTGATGAGCCTGCTCATGACGAACAAAGAGCTGTTTATGTTGCAAGGCGAATTAAAGAAAACGGCGAAGAATAGGATGAAATTATGGATAAAATCATACGTTGTATAACAAGCGACGGCGCGGTTATGGCTTCCGCAATCGACGCTTCGGATATAGTATTTACCGCAAAAAAGCTTCATAACCTCAGCCGCAGCGCCACAGCCGCGCTGGGCAGACTTTTGTGCGCCGCGTCAATTATGGGCAATATGCTTAAGCAGAAGGACGCGTTTATCAATTTGCGGATTTTGGGTGACGGCAAAATGGGAGCTCTTGTAGCTGTTGCCGACAGCCGTGGAAACGTGCGCGGATACGCGGAAAATCCGCAGGTCGAAACCGAATACTACAACAACGGCAAAATCAATGTTTCAAAGGCGGTAGGCAAAAACGGTACGCTCAGCGTACTTCGCGACTACGGCACGGGCGACCCGTATATAGGTCAGGTTGAGCTTGTAAGCGGAGAAATTGCCGAGGATATCACAAATTATTTTGCCGTAAGCGAGCAGGTTCCGACGGTCTGCGCGCTGGGTGTTTTGATTGATAAGGAGGATGGCGAGGTTCTGCTTGCCGGCGGACTGCTTATTCAGCTTTTGCCCGGAGCTTATGATGACACAATTGATAAGCTTGAAAAAAACATCGCCAAGCTTGAACCGGTTACAACAATGCTTGCAAAGGGTATGACTATACTTGATATCTGCAAAACCGCGCTCGAAGGCTTTGAGGTCGAGGTGCTTGACGAAAATCCTGTTAACTATGTATGCGGCTGCTCGCGTGAAAAGCTTGAACGTTATTTCATGACTATGAGCGATGAAGACATCCGCGCAATGGCTGATGAAAAGGGTGAAGCCGAAGCTGTTTGTCA
>ODAI012708011.1_pt1 | contig 24595 bp, 21 predicted proteins | sample 1539321 | NCBI WGS metagenome assembly ODAI01 (sample SAMN02144231, study PRJEB22623) | gut metagenome | biome: sheep rumen | host: Ovis aries | place: New Zealand
GACCCCGATAAACTGCCGTCCCTTCGAATGGGGATGTGACATCGTCACCCATTCAACCACGAAGTACATGGACGGACATGCCACACAGGTTGGAGGAGCCGTCGTCGATAGCGGTAACTTCGACTGGGAGAAATACGCCGACAAATTCCCCGGACTCTGTCTTCCCGACGAGAGTTACCATGGTCTCACATATACCAAGGCTTTCGGAAAGAAGGCGTACATCACCAAGCTCGTTTCGCAGCTGATGAGGGATCTCGGTTCCATTCCCGCTCCGATGAACTGCTTCCTTCTGAATCTCGGTCTGGAAACCCTTCACCTGAGGATGGCCCGTCACTGCGAGAACGCGATGAAAGTCGCCCAGTGGCTCGAAGCCAACCCCAAAGTCGCCTGGGTCAACTATTGCTCCCTCCCTTCAAGCAAATACTACACCCTCGCCCAGAAATATCTCCCGAACGGTTCATGCGGAGTCATCGCCTTCGGTCTCAAGGGCACAAGGGAAGACGCAGTGAAGTTCATGGACAATCTTGACTTCATCGCCATCGTGACACATGTCGCGGATGCCAGGACTTGCGTCCTCCATCCCGCAAGCCATACCCACCGTCAGCTCAGCGACGAGCAGCTCAAGGAAGCCGGTGTCGCTCCCGACCTCATCCGCCTTTCCGTAGGAATCGAGAACGTGGAAGACATCATAGCCGACCTCGAGCAGGCAATGGAGAAGATGTAATGTCCGTCCCTTCAGGGTACCGGATACATTTAAAGGGATGAGGTTTTTCGCTTCATCCCTTTATTCATTTCCACGGAAAGATCTCTCCGAAAGTGTCAGATTCTCGTTACGAACTCTTCCATGTCCTTCCTCAGGGAATGCATCTGGGAAGGCTGGAACGAAGGTGATGGATAACCTATATTTATCATCGAAATCAGCTCATACCCTTCCGTTCCGGGAAGGATTTCTCCAAGGAGTTCGGGATCGAAAGACCCTACCCACAAAGTGGCCAGGCCTTCATTTTCAGCGGCCAGCATAAGGTAGGTAGAGACGATACTTCCGTCCACCGTGGCTCCGTTCTTGCCGTCGTACTTCCTTACCCATGCGTCTTCGGGACGGCACCCCACAACGAGAATGAGCGGAGCTCCGTAATTCGAACGTGTGACGTCCTTCAGTTTCTCAAGCGTCTCCGGATCTGAGACCGCCCAAACGTGGACGGGTTGACGGTTGACCGCGGTCGGGGCTATTCTTCCCGCCTCAAGGATTGATTCCACTTTTTCCGCCGGGACACTCTTGGGAAGGAAATCCCTGCAGGAAAATCTTTTCGAAATGACATCTCCAAATTCCATATCGATTCTGCTTTTGTGTTCCCAAAAATAGACATTCCCTCCGAGATGACAATGCTTTGTTCCATTGATTTGACGGGGCAAAAAACTAAATTTGCACATACTCCAACAGAACAAGCCATGACTGAAAAGGAAAAAATGATGGGCGGATACCTGTATGACGCCCTCAACAAGGATCTCCTGAAGGAACTCATACGTGGAAGAGGCCTTTCCTGGGAATACAACAGGATACACCCCGCCGATGCCGAAGCACAAAGGGCCCTGTTGGAAAAAGCGATAGGCTCCTTGGGCAGCGGGGTCATCATCGTTCCCCCGTTCTTCTTCGACTACGGCTCCAACATTTCGATCGGAAACGATTCCTTCATAAATATGGACTGCGTGATACTCGATGAAGCTTTGGTCACCATAGGGAGCAATGTCTTCATCGCCCCGCAGTGCGGATTCTATACGGCCGGGCACGCCCTTGACGTGAAAACGAGGAACGAAATGAAGGAATACGCCCTCCCCATTACGATAGGAGACAACGTATGGATCGGTGGAGGAGTGAAAGTGATGCCCGGTGTCACGATCGGAAGCGGCTCCGTGATAGGAGGAGGTTCGGTTGTGGTGAAGGACATTCCCGAAGGCGTGCTCGCCGCCGGAAACCCCTGCCGCGTAATCCGCAAGATAACCCCGGAAGACGCTTTCAAGTATCCCGTCGCTCCGGAAGAATAACTCCTTTCCACAACAAGCTCAAAAACTTTGACGATGAAAAAGATTGCAATAGAATTCATGATTTCCTTGGGCATTCTGCTCATGGGGATCTGCACTTTCCCCTGCCACGCCGGACAATGGATAAGGATGAACCAACTCGGGTATCTCCCGTCATCCTCAAAGGTCGCGGTCCTTCTGAGCAATGAAACCGTCTCCGTGGAATCTTTCCGCATCGTGGACATCTATTCCGGAGAGACTCTTTACCGGAGTAAGCCCGATGACATAAGGGCTACAGGCCCCCTTCAGAACATGAATTCAACCTTCAGGCTCAACTTCTCCGCCCTCGAAAAAGAGGGCTCCTACAGAATGGAAGTTTCGCTGAAAGAAGGGAGTGTCCGGTCCGATGTTTTCCCCGTTTCGAGCCACGCATACGACGGAACGGCCGACTTCGTCCTCAATTACATGCGGCAGCAGCGCTGCGGGTGGAACCCCTTCATAAAGGACAGCTGCCACACGAAAGACGCCATAATCGTGAACCATCCCACCAAAAGCGGGCAACATCTTGACGTGCGCGGTGGCTGGCACGACGCCTCAGACTGCCTGCAATATACGACCACCACGGCTAACGCCATCTACCAGATGCTTTACGCCTACGAAAGCAATCCGGGCGCTTTCTCCGACCATTATTCTTCCGACGGAACCGCCGGTTCAAACGGCATCCCCGACATCATCGACGAGATCCGCTGGGGCCTTGACTGGCTGGACAGGATGAATCCCGAGAAAGGCGAGATGTACAACCAGCTGGCTGACGACAGGGACCACGTCGGCATGAGAAGGCCGAGCGAAGACCAGGCGGACTACGGATGGGGCAAAGGCCAGTACAGACCGGTATACTACTGTGACGGCAAGCCCCAGCAGAGGGGGAAATTCATGAACGCAACCACCGGCATAGCAAGTACGGCCGGAAAGTTCGCCGCGGATTTCGCATACGGGGCCAGGATACTTGAACCTTTCTATCCGGAATTCGCCGAAAAGATAGCGGGAAAGGCGGAGGATGCCCTCAAGGTCGGCATCAAAAATCCCGGAGTCTGCCAGACCGTATCAGTGGTTTCACCTTACATATACGAGGAAGGAAACTGGACGGACGACATGCAGCTCGGAGCAATGGAACTATACAATTCAACCGGGAAGAAGAAATTTCTCCGAAAAGCCGTCCGCTACGGAAGGGAGGAAAAGACCACTCCATGGATGGGGGCTGATACCGCGAGACACTACCAGTGGTATCCCTTCATGAACATGGGCCATGTCCTTCTCGCCAAGGAGAAGGGAAAAGTCGGTAAGGAGTTCACGGACAACCTCCGTGAAGGAATCAGCCTGGTCTACGACAGGGCAAAGGACGATCCTTTCATGTACGGCATCCCCTCAATCTGGTGCTCCAACAATCTCACCACCGCGATGCTTACCCAGTGTATCCTTTACCGCCAATTGACCGGAGACCGCACCTTTGAAGAAATGGAGGGCGCCCTCAGAGATTGGCTTCTCGGATGCAATCCATGGGGTGTCAGCATGATAGTGGAACTTCCAAAGGGAGGAGTTTACCCAAGGCAGCCCCATTCCTTCATCATAAACCTCGGCCTGGGTAACACCACGGGAGGACTGGTTGACGGCCCGGTTTACAGTACTATCTTCGGAGGGCTCATCGGAATCAGCACCGAAGGCGGAACCAACTACGAAGAGTTCCAACCGGGGAAGATGGTTTATCATGACTCGACCCACGACTATTCCACAAACGAGCCGACGATGGACGGAACGGCATCACTGACGTTTCCTCTGTCAGCGTATCAGAGCGAAGGAGCCCAGTGGAGGGACTCTTCCGTTTCTTCCCCCGACAGGAATGTCTATTACCAGGGAGGAATCGTCCAAACCGACCCTTCAAGAAAAAGGATAAGCCTCGTTTTCACCGCCGCCGACAAGCGTGACGGAGCGGATTCCATACTTTCGACACTCTCAGAATTCGGGATAAGGGGAAGCTTCTTCTTTACAGGAGAGTTCTTCGAAAAGTTCCCGGACACCGTGAAAAGGATCATCTCCGAAGGTCATTACGTGGGCAGCCACAGCTACGGCCACCTCCTTTACGCCCCCTGGGAAAACAGGGACTCCCTGCTCGTCACGAAGGAAGAATTCCAGAGCGACATTCTCAAAAGTTACTCTCTCCTTAAAGAATTCGGCATCACTCCGGACAAGGCGAGATTCTTCATGCCTCCGTACGAGTATTACAATTCCGTCATATCTTCATGGGCGAAGGAGATGGGACTCCAAATAGTGAACTACACTTCCGGGACATACACCAACGGGGACTACACGACTCCCGACATGAAGTCCTATTATTCGTCAGACTTCATAATGGGGAAGATAATGGAATACGAGACATCACATGAAGAAGGGCTGAACGGGAACATAATGCTCATCCACCTCGGGACGGAAGACAAAAGGACGGACAAATTCTACCTCCGTCTTCCCCAGCTCATCACCACCCTGAGAGAGAAAGGTTATGAGTTTACGGGACTTGAGGATGCCATAGGAGGGTGAATTCGCCAAAAATACGTCAATCTTGCCACTCGCATCACAAAAAATCCCCTACTTCGGGGGTTCGCCACAATAATTTCCTAAGTACGATTTTTAAAATTAGATTTGCAGCCGTATCAAAAACCAGAACCTTTCTTCAATAATGGCTAATGTAACAAAAGGCAATATACTTGCCATCGACACAGGCACTACGACGACTAACGTCGGATACTATAAGGACGGCAAAACCATCTTCGAGCAGCGAATTGTACACGCTCCCCACCAGATCGCGAAATTCCCGGGCGTGATGGACCAGGACCAGATGCGTCGGGAAGCCATCCTCGATATTCTGCAGCAGAGGGAAATCAACCCTCTGGAAATCGACATCATAATGGCAAGGGGAGGACTTTTCGCCCCCGTGAGGACCGGCGTGTACAAAGTGAACCGCGACATGAGGGATGTTCTCCTGACGTGCCGTGACGGCGTCCATGCATGCAACCTCAGCGCAGTCGTCGCAGACGAACTCGCCTATATGGTCAACGAGGTGAGAAACGAGCAGAAAATTGATTCTCCCTTCGGCATGTGCCAGGCATATATCGCGGATCCTCCCATGGCGGATGAAATGCTGCCGGAATGCAGAATCGGAGGATTGCCGGAGTTCCCCAGAAGAGCTTTTTTCCATGCTCTCAATTCAAGAGCGACCGTAAAGCAGTATCTCAGAAAGCATGGTCACGAAGAAAATGACGTCACGGTCATCGTGGCTCACCTGGGCAACGGAATCACCGTCACTCTCCACAAAAACGGTGAAGTCATCGACACCAACAACGGTCTTGGCGGTGATGGACCCTTCACCCAGGAAAGGGCCGGTACATGCCCCGCCTTCCCTCTCATAGAGATGTGTTTCAGTGGCAAATACTCCGAGTCTGACATCAAAAAGAAGATTCTTGGAGGAGGCGGAGCCGTCGCTTATTTCGGCACGAACGACATGGAAGAATTGTCCAGAAGGGCTTCTGAAGGGGAAGAGGATTGCCAAGTCTTCCTGAAAGCCTTCTGCCTTAACGTCGCCAAATACATCGCGGGCATTTCCGCCACGGTGGGAGGCAAGGTCGACGCCATCCTCCTGACAGGAAACAACGCTTTCATTCCTGACATCTGTTCCGATATCGCGGAAAGGGTCTCCTTCATCGCCCCGGTTGAAGTGTTCGCCGGAGAGCATGCCCTTGCCAGCCTCGCCGAAAACGGATACAACATTCTGTCAGGGTCGGTCAAGGTCCACAAGTACGACAAGAACGCAATAGTTCCCGACGGGGAATAACGGTTCACTGGACATACTTCTTTCGGGATTTGGATTCTTTGGGGAGTGGGGCTCGACAGAACCCTTCTCCCTAAAATTCTATCTTATACCCTATGCTCGGCATGATCGGGAGCAGGGATATCTTCTTCCACTCCCTCGTCCTGTCGTCATAGGTGACGGAAAAAGGATTGTGCCTGTTCAAGGCATTGTATATGCCCAGATTGAGAGATTGGGGGTGCTTGCCGAAAAAGTTGATGAAGCATCCCAGGTCGAGGCGTATATACGGAGGCATGGAATAATTGTTGACCGAGGAGAAATAACCGAGCTTCCAATCAGCCGTGCCCCAGATCGTCATTGCTTCATATTCACCGGCTGCTACCGTAGTCCAATGACCGGACTGGTAGGTAAAGAACGAACTGAGTCCGATTTCTTTCCTGTCGTCTTTTTTCAGAACAAGGCTCATCCGGGCGTTGAAGATATGCCTCCGGTCGAATTCTGAAGGGAAAGTGAGGCCCTTGTTGACTTCCGGGAAAGTACGGTCGGTCTTGGAAAGAGTATATGAAAGGAGCCACTGCAGCCTTTCCCCCTCCTTCTCAAACAACAATTCGATTCCCTTGGAAGTCCCGTTGCCGTTTTTGATGTTATTCTCCCAACCTGCAAGTGAAGGGCTGAAAAGATTGCCCGCATCCAGGAAGTACACCAAATTGTACATTTTTTTGGTGTATGCTCCGACGGTAAACCTGAACTTGCCGAATGCGGAATAAATCCCGGCATAATACTGCTCAGCTTTTTCCGGGGGTCTCTTAGCGTCAGTGGGGACTATCATGTCCATTGACCATCCCAGAGGAAGTCCTTCCAAGGTATGATAATATTGGACTGTCCAGTCAGCAGTCCCTTCGACGGAGAGCCATTTCGCGATCTTGAGCCTGAGCAAGAAACTCGCCTCCGGATCGAAACGGAATTTCCACTTTCCGGATATGTCGGAATCCCACGCATTGATATTGGCCTTCCCCGAGAACATGAAGTCGTAAATCTTGTCCGTGATATCAAGTTGAAAGTGCGCATTCCCGCTGATGGTTCTGCTCGTATTGTCGGTCATCGGGGAATTTGGCTTGGTCCATAGAGTATTTCCGGAAAAGGTGGAGGACGTTCCGGGGTTGAACCATGCCATCTTGGAATTGAATCCCGTCCTGACAGAGGTCTTGCCACTTATGGTTTTATTGAACGTGGAACTGGCGGAAAGCTCCTTCAAAGAACTCAATATCGCCAAATTGTTCTCTGTCCCGGACATGTCTCTCACTATTCCTTGCCTTGACACGAAATCATTGTAGGCTATCCTGTTCTTCACAGTCCAGTCATTGCCCATGGAAGCGGCATGTAACAGATTCAGAATGAGATTATTCCAGGACATGCTCTCATCCGAATATCCGCAATAACGGTACCGATAGCCGTCCATACTGTTGAAGACACTCAAGGAAAGCTCATTTGAAGGATTGACCAAATATTTGACCTTGGCGAAAGCATCGTAAACCAAAGCCCCCACATTCTTCAGACTGTCAAGCACCCCGCCCGCAATTGAACGCGCCAAATTATATTGGGGCCCTAGCGGTGAAACTCTCAAGGATCCGATGAATGAGATTTTGTTTTCCACAATAGGAACCGACACCTTCCCACCGACAAGGAAATTGCTCGCTGATACCGCATACTGAGGATGGGAAAAATCACCATCCGCAGTAGACAAATCAATATGCGACGCCGTCAAATTGCTCTCACTTCCCTGGAAGCCTCCAAGACGGAAAACGGCAGATGAAATGATGTCTTCGGGATAAACGCTGCTCAAGCCCAGAAGATGTGAACCGCCATAAAGCGGCACTCCATCAAGGGTGACAAGGTTGGAGCCAAGATTTCCTCCCCTCACATACATCGCCGAAGACCCTTCAGCACCTGTCGACACACCGGGCAACATCTGAAGAAATTTGACTGGATCGGGTGAGCCGGTCGCCGAAACTATATTCCTCAAATCCGCAAGAGGAACTATCCGTGTCCCGACATTTCTTTCAGCCGGAGCATCAGTAACAATCCTTGATGCACGAATCGTGTCCTGCGGCATCGCACATGAAAGAGCGGAAACATCGGCCACGGGCAAAAAGAGAGTCAAGAAAAGAATGGTTGTCATCTGCACCAGAATCAACAAATAATGCTTTCGAAATCAGTTGGACTTTATTGACTTTGAAAAAGCCGAACTGTAAACATCCGACACCAGACATGGTCGAATTGCCGGAATAATCCTCGGATATGCCTGCTGATAGGATATAGAACTGTGCTACTCGCCGAGAGGATACCAATACTCAAGATTTTTGGAAAGATCACTGTCCCACTTCACTATGGCACATCCTCCTACCATCATTTTCTTGTACCTTCCTGTCTTGGCATGGACAAAAAAATGAGGGTGATCAGAAGTGATTCTTGGATAATTCATGTTATCCTGAACCGTGATCAGCCATGACTCATATCCCGGAGATTTGAACTGCCCTGAATAAATGTCTGTTTGTCCAGCTACAATTTCAATCCCGGATTCATTATATCTCAATTTTGTGTTCGGCTTTACCGTCTCTTCGCTGATCAGCACGACGTCAAAAGCAGCCAGATAAGTCTTCAACTCGTTTTCGAGAAGCTCCAAAGCTTCTTCTTTTGTAATTCTTTCATTCTCAGGAACCAATTCTCCTTTCGAACACGAAAGGGTAAATGCAAGAACGATAAGGAACAAAGTGAATTTCTTTAAATATTTCATAGCATCATCTTTTAGCAAGCAACCATCCAATTTACTTCTTCAATAACATAAACAGAATCATCATGAATGCCTTCTAGGGCCAATAATCATTTTCGACAGTTGATTCGACCAGATTCCGGCAAGCCCCGAAGATTCCCGTACCACCCTCAATGTTGGAATACAGATTATCATGGGAATATACGTATGACAGGTCATGCGTCAATCTTCCGAAATGAGCATATACGCTCCTCAAATACACATCATATTCATCCGAAAGACACAGAACGTGCATATGGTCTTCGGTATTTCCGTCGCCAATAACAAAAGGACCGGAAAAAATATTCACAATATCAAACCCATATTCGCTCCTATAATCAAAAATGTCAGTAGTCGGTACTTCAAGTCTGAGAAAGCCTTCATGCAAAGGGGAGTCAGGATATTTTTCTATAAAATTCCTCAAACTGATAGCTGCTCCGGGATTGACCGGAATATTGCCCACGATCTCAACTCCAAAATCCTTGACCGTCATCCCATTGACATTGAAATCATCCGCCAGCGGCACATCACAGGCATAATAATCATAGAAGACTTTGTGTTCCTTGTCCCTATGCGAAACTATCCACAGTTTACATGGTCTCGGCAAGGTAGAAAGCAGGATTGATCCCGACGGGGCACCCGAAATATTCCCAAAGGTTTGATAAGTACCTTCATATGCACCCGCAATTGATGTTCGCGCATGGATAAGATCATGACCAGGTATTGATACCTCAAGATCAAAGGCTCCGTTTTCGAAATAGCAATCAATTTCAGACACCCATTTTGTGCCTTCGGAATACCTGAAAAAAAGAGTATCCAACTCCCGCCCTTCGGAATCCATAAAACGGGATACCGGAGAAGGAACAATGTACACCTTGGCATCCTTTATGGGGATGAACTCCTCCTCGGAAGGTCCTTTGGCATAATACAGGTCCAATTCCTGATATAAAGAAAAATACTTCAGACCGCTGCCGGACACTGTCGGAACCTCATATCTTTGTACACCCCTTAGCAGGCAATTGACCACAACAGGAAGATCCTTCTCTCCCGGATCCATGACAAAAGTCTCCACGCATGAACTGGACAAGAGAAGAACCGCCAATGCAGCAACTGAAGGTATTTTGAATTTGAATTTCATCATCAATGGACCGTATCAGAAATCATTATCGTTTCTCCCAAAGGATCGAAAAAACCGCAATTCAGTACAACAGGACTGCGTTTTTCTCCTACATCCTTATCGCAGGAAAAGAAAACAAAGGCGGACAACAATAAAACAGTGTATTTCTTATTCATAATAAAGGTTTGGAATAGAGGTTTGGAATAGAGGTTGTTACAAAGTTACTGCAATTTCAGAAATAAACAAATCAACAGATTCCGAACATGAAAAGGGAAAAGCCGCCACCATCCATATGCCGATAGGCATACAAAATGGCAACGGCTTTTACTTTGACTCTCTACTTGAGTAAAGTCCGTTTTCTCAAAAACTCAGAAATCTATATCCATTCCCTTGTAGAAATCAAGTATCCTCGTCTGGAACAGGTTCTCATACTGCGCTTGCACGAAATCCGACTGTGCCTTCATGTAATTGTTCTTCGATTCGTTGAACTCCGTTATGTTGGCTTTGCCGTTTTCATATTTCGCGCTTACAAGTTCAAAAGCCTGACGGGAACTCTCCATCACCTGGGAGCTGCTGAAATACTTCTCCTGCGAAGCCAGGGCGTTGTAATACGCCTGCTGTATTTCCTTGAAAAGGGCCTTCTTGGTATTCTCCAGCTGAAGTTCCTGGGTGCGGTAGTTGAGATTAGCAGTCCGGATATTGTTGCGGTTCTGGAAACGGCTGAATATCGGCACGCTGAGGGAAAGCCCTATGAACTGGCTGAAATTGTTCTTTATCTGCGAAGAGAAGGAGCTGGAAGGCATCTTGGAAGAGGTGTAATAATTGGTTCCCACCCCGCCGCTGAGAGCAATTGTGGGCAACACCCCGTTCTTGGCCATATTTATCCTTGTACCGGCGACGTCCAGACGTGTTTCTTCGGCCTTTATCGCAGGCTTTGCCTGAACAGCGTCCGCATAAATGCTCTCCGCGCTCTCAAGAAGTCTCGGTTCCATGGAAGAAGGGGACGGTCTCACTATCATGAACCCTTCCGGAGACGGAAGTTCCAGAAGCTGCGCCAAATCAAGAAGAGAAAGCTTGAGATTGTTGTTGGCTTGGGTCTTCTGCAATTTGGATTGAGCGAGTGAAGCTTTCTGCTGGGCCACCTCCGCGGCGCTGACCTTGCCGTTCTTCAGCATCTCCTCGAGTCTTAAGACCTGAAGCGAATCTATCTCTATCTGCGAAGTCGCCACATCAAGAATCTCCATATTGTAGAGAATCTGGACATATGCCTGGGCCACAGATACACGAATGTCATCCTTGGCTTTCTCCAGATCCCGTGTAGCGGCTTCGAGATTCAGTTTGCCCATAAGGATATTGTTCTTGATGGAGAAGCCCTGGAATACCGGTACGTCAACTCCGAGGTTGAAGCCGGTGCTCGTGGTGTTTGTATTGGCGTAGGTGTTGTCGGCGGTCAGTCCCCTACCGAAGGAGAAGTTCTGCGACACTCCGGAACTCACACCGGGGAGACGGCTGTTTTCCGCGGTATTGAGTTCGATCTCGCTTTGTTGGACACTGATCTGCCGCTGCTGGATAGTGATGTTATGCTCAAGGGCGTAACGGATGCATTCCCTGAGCGTCCAGGGGGTCTGCGCTTCCACGGACGGGATGGAAAGAAGGATTCCGGCAAGAGCGGAAACCGTCATTTTGCTGAAAAGTCTCATAACGATACCTTTATTCGATTATCTGGTTTCCGCGGACACGATCATTTTCCGTCAGTCCGCTCTTCACTTCGATGTTGACTCCGTCACTCAGTCCCGTGACAATGTTCTTCTTCGTATACTCCTTGCCATTGACAAGCATGACATAGGTGGAATCACCCTCAAACACCACGGCGCTTTCCGGGACGGTGAGAACCCCTTCCACCTTCTGAAGGACGATTTCGGCATTGGCGCTGTAACCGGAACGGATCATGGCGTCCGAAGGAACGGCCACGGCCGCCTTTATCTCGAACTGGTTGGCTCCGTTGCTTTGAGTCGCTTTCGGTGAAATGTACTCCAATGTGGCGTCGAATGAATAGTCCTGCAACGCGCCGATCTTGATGACGACGGGCATGCCTTCGGTCAGCCTTCCGACTTCCGTCTCATCAACATTGCCGTCGAAAATCAGATCATTCATGTTCGCCACTGTCGCGATCGTGGTTCCGTCATTGAACGTGTTGCTCAGGATGACGGAGTTTCCCACCTTCACCGGCACATCGAGGATGAGTCCCGATATGGTGGAACGGATGAGGGTGGAGCTGGAAGAGGCGTTCCTCTTGGAGACTCCGTCCCTCACGACCTCAAGGGACTCTTCGGCTGCGGCATATTCTTCCTTCGCCTGGGCAAGAGCCTGGCGGATCTGGTCATACTCATCGGCACTGACGAGCTGTTTGTCATAAAGGGCTTTTTCCCTGTCGTAGTTGGTCTGCGCCTGCTTGAGATTGAGTTCAGCGAGGCGAAGACGGCTCTGGGCGGAACTGAGCGAACTCATCTCGGGAATGACCTTCACTTTGGCTATGACTTCACCTTCAGTGACCTGCTGTCCGGCCTCCTTGTAGATCTCGGAAATGATTCCGCTGATCTGAGGTTTGACGTTGACCTCATTGCGGGGAATGATCTTACCGGTGACGACAGCTGTCCTCTGGACATCTTTCACGGAAGGGGCCAGCACTTCATAATGCACCTCCTTAGGTTTGGACCTGCGGTACAGATAGACGAAAGTCCCGAGGAAGAGTATCGCCAGAAGGGATACTACGATGATGGTTTTCAACTTTTTCATATGACGTATTTCTGTTTTCTTTTTTATGTGGGGATCATTATTCTTCACGCATTGCGTCAACGGGTTTTATGTCCATCGCCCTTATGGCCGGGGCGAGGCCGGCCAGCAGGCCCAGCACCATCAGTATGATGAGACCCAGAACCGCCGTACCGAAGCTCAGCTGGAAGCCGATCGGAACCCCAGCCGATGCACTGGCCACGTTTTCCGCTATCGACAGGGAGCCTACCGCCAGGAGTATTCCCATCATTCCGGACACGATTGTAAGGATGACGCTCTCGAGCATGATCTGCGAGAGGATCATTGACGGAGTAGCCCCTATTGCGCGGCGGATACCGATTTCGGTGGTCCTTTCCTTGACCGTAACCATCATGATGTTCGACACCCCGATGGCCGCTGCGAGCAGTGTCCCGAAGCCGACGACCCATATCAGAAGGCTCACACCCTTGAAGAGATTGTCCATGATGCTGAACAATTCCTCAAGATTCACGTTATAAAGAGCTTTGGGGTCATCCGGGGAGAAATAATGCTCCTTGGCAAGTATCGGAGTCGCCTTTGCGAGGATGTCCTTTATCTTGCATCCCGGTTTCGCCACTATGCATATCAGGTCTATGGTCTTGCCCCTGTTGTACAGTCTCTGGAGAACGGTCATCGGTATCGTGACGGACTCGTCGGCGGAGCCGTTTATGCTGACATTCCCGCTGGAGAAGTCGACCCCCACCACCTGGAAATATGTTCCCTGCATCTGGATGAACTTCCCGCATGGGTCTTCTCCATCTTCGAAAAGGTCATTGTACACCCTCTTTCCGATGACACAGACCTTCCTTTCCTGGGCCATGTCGACGGCATTTATGTAACGGCCGTACTTGAGGACGGGCTGCTCTATATTGACATAGTCCGGCGAAACTCCCCTGCCCTGGCAGGAAGATGTCTTTTCTTCATAAGTGGCGGTTCCTCCCCATACGGAAAGGTTACCGGTGACGGTAGCGATTTCGGGAATGTTGCTGCGGAGATGCTCAATGTCATCGAGCGTGGCTGTCCATGTCCTTCCGCTCTTGAACCCCATATACGGTACGGATGTCTCCATGGGCACGATGAATCCGGAGTTGGTCGCGAATCCCTGGAGTTCGACCTGTATCATATCCTTCACTCCCTGGCCTCCGCCCATCATGAAAAGGAGCATGAATATCCCCCAGAATACTCCGAAACCGGTCAGAATCGTGCGGCTCCTGTTGCGGACAAGGGTCTGGTATATCTCCCGGAAACGGTCGACGTCAAAGTATTTCATCAATCCTTTCATCGTTCGGCCCTCAACGCTTCAATCGGTTTTACTTTGCTGGCTTTCCATGCGGGGATCATTCCCGCGAGGGTTCCGGCAACTATAAGGAGGATGGGGGCCTTCACCGCGACATCGACTCCGACATACGGATTCACGAACATCGTCACCTGCGCGATTCCGGCATCAATCGGCTTGTCGGACATAGTCACGTCCATGACCTGGTTCGCGACAAGGCCAAATATCATTCCCAGATAGCCGAAGAAGGCCGTGATGACGACGCTTTCCGTTATGATGAGTTTCATGATGGAGGCGGGCTTCGCCCCGATGGCTTTCCTGATACCGAACTCATGCGTCCTCTCCTTGACCGTTATCAGCATGATGTTCGAAATGCCGACAATTCCGCTTATTAGGCAAAGAAGGCCCAATATCCAAAGAGAGGTACGGATGATCTTCACCACCTTGCCCATCTGACGGCTTGATTGGAGACGGTTCCAAAAATACACCGTTCCCGTATCATCGGGCGCCGCGAAATGATTGTTGTTCACGAACTTCAAATACTTGGCCTCAAAAGCGTCACTCTCCTCTTCGGTTTCCATTCCATGGAAAGAAAACAGAATCCGTGGGATGTCGTTCCCCTTCATATATATCGTACTGAGCGTTGTGAACGGGACGTAAACCGTGGCATAGGACGCTCCCATGCTTTCGTCGGACTTGAAGATTCCGACAACCTTGTAGGAGAATTGGCCCAGTCTGACCCATGTGCCGACAAGGGAAGAAACATTATTGCCTTTACCGAGGATAGACTCCGCATCGAGGGAACCGATCACGATCGACTTGCGGTTTTCTTTGATGTCGGTGGAGTTGAGGAACCGGCCGGAAACCATCTCAATCTTGTTGATGTCCTTCAGTACCGGATAGGCCCCGGTCATGTAGCAGTTCGTATAATAGTCCCCCACGTAAAGGGAGTCGAACTGCGAGAGGGTCGGACTGACGTCGTCGACCATTTCGAAAATGGACTCATCATGCAGGATGTCAACATCCTTGGAATTGAACGAAATGTACCGCCCTCTCTGATATCCGGCGTAAGCCTTGTCGGTATATCCCGAGCTCATCGACATGGAGGTATCCATCATCCCGGTATTGCCCAGAAGCGCATTGAGCACTCCGTTGCCCGCACCCAAAAGAGCGATGAGAAGGAATATTCCCCAGGCTACGGAAAAGCCCGTCAAGGCCGTCCGCAGCTTGTTCTGCCTCAGTGTCGAGAATATTTCATGAAAAGTGTCGCGCATCTCCGGGGGTATCCTTTATTTCATGATTCCGTCCGCTCCGAAAGGAGAGGAGTCGTGCCTTATGTTCTGCTCGATTTCCCCGATGACGCCGTCCCTGATGTGGACTATCTTGTTGGTGACATTGGCCACACCGCTCTCGTGGGTCACCACGATGATCGTCATCTTTTCCTCCCTGTTCAGGGTGGAAAGGAGATTCATTATGTCAACGCTGGTCTTGGAGTCCAAAGCTCCGGTCGGTTCGTCGGCGAGGATGATCTTGGGCTTTGTGATGAGAGCCCTTGCTATTGCTACCCTCTGCTTCTGTCCTCCCGACATCTCGTTGGGATAATGGCCTGCCCAATCCTTGAGACCGAGCTTGTCCAGATAATCCATCGCCATTTCGTGACGACGGCGTCTGGGTACTCCCTGATAGAAAAGAGGGAGTTCGACATTCTCGACCGCTGTTTTGAATCCGATCAGATTGTAGGACTGGAAAATGAATCCGATCATCCGGTTGCGGTAATCGGCGGCCTGGGTCTCCGAAAGGTCCTTGATTAGGGTACCTCCGAGGTAATAATTCCCCGAATCGTACGTATCGAGAATACCCAAAATATTGAGAAGAGTGGATTTGCCGGATCCCGACGCTCCCATGATGGAAACGAACTCCCCTTCTTCGATGGAAAGGTTCACGCCTTTCAGCACATGGAGCGGCTGGCCGTTATCGTATGTCTTGTTGATGTCTTCGAGTTGAATCAGCATATGTCAATAGCATTCAGTTCGCATAGATGTCCTCTCCGGGACACGGCAAATACATAACAATTCCCTTGCCAAACAGTCGGCATCACCTCTGATAGGAGTCAGCGTTGTAATTGGCCTTGAGATCCTCATAGAATGCGGCCACTGTAGTACGCACATAAGGTCTCAGGAAGAAGTATCCGATTCCCATCGTGAAAAGGCAAAGGAACCACCAGCCCGCGAAACTCAGATACAGGAAGAAAAGGTCCATCTTGTGACCCCTCATCATATCGGAAGAAAGCCGGAGAGTGTCTTCAGCGGAAAGGCCGGGATTGTCTTCTATAAGGAAAGGGACCATTTCATAAGAGAGGGACTTGATGATTCCGGGGATGATCAGAAGCAATGTGAACAGGAAGACATAGACCCAGCGCAGGACTCCTGTCCCCACCTTATGAAGATAGTTCTCGAAAGAAGAGGAGAAGAGATTATCCACCAGAAGGGCGTCTCCCTGGAGAAGTTTGCGGAACGACGTTATGAATCCGAACTCTATCGGAAGTGCCAGGAAAAAGTACCCTATGCCGGGAGCCGCGCTCGTGCATCCCAGAACGAAGAACACCAATACGGAAACGATTGCGGCGCTGCCCCAATTTCCGCGGAGAGCCACTTTGGCCTCATTTTTCAGAGTGGATATAGATTTCATGATTCTGTGCCCCAATGGGTGTTTTATGAGTTACCGACTATATTGTTATGGTGTATTAGTTTATTAATACACTGCAAAGATAGTAAGGTTTTGTTCAATTGCAATAGGAAATGCGAAAAAAAGTGGAATTTTCTTTCTTTTCCTGGACTTGAGAACATATAGCGGCTTTTTGTTTATATTTGCCGCAATCGCTTCAAAGTCACCCACCATGAAAAAAAAATTCCCCATAATCTCGCTGATAGTCATTCTGGTCGCAGCCGCACTCATACTGTACGAACCGGGCATAAGACAGTCCCTTTCCCCTTCCGAAGAAACCGCCGGGAAAGATTCCGGAATCAGTGAACTGTTCGGAAAGAACGTGAAGGCCTCCACTGTCGGAGCCATTTCCCCGAATGAGGAATTCATCAAAGGGATGGACAGTTTCGTAACTTTCTCATATGAAGAAAACAAGGACAGCGGAGTCAGCCTCCGTTTTTCTTCCGCCGAAAAGTCCTTCACGGCCGTCTGTCTCAATTTCAACGGCAGCACCCACGTAGCTGTTGAAGAAGAGGGAGGTAACAGAAGCCTGGTATTTTCAGAAGGAAGGCTGCAGATGCCTTCAAAGGCAGGTTTCGATTACCCGAGGGTCGGCTTTTCCGACTCGGAAAAACCCGCAAACAGCTACATGATCGGAATCCATGACTTCACGGATGACGGATACCCTGAGTTCCTCATCGCTGTCAAGGACGGAAGCGAAGGTATCGCCTTCTTCGTATTGGAATACACCCTCGGGGCATGGAAGCCCATCGGAGAGATTGTCTCCCAAGGAAAAGGGCTCGGCGGAGGAAGGATTTTCCGGCAAGCTTTCACACTGAAGAACGGGAGCGGTACTCTTTTCACATGGACTTGTCATGGCCACAGCTTCGACTATCTGAGCAGTGACCCTTCAATACAGGAGACGGACCTTTTTTAGGCCCGCCTCTTCGTTTTTGTCCCGGAGGGAACGATTCCAAAAGAATCCTCCCCTATAGATATACCTTTATTATTACGGGGAAATGATCCGAAAGGGTCTTCGCTATGTTTTTCTGGAAGCTGATTTCATCAGGGAAATCGAATCTTTTTTCCCCTTGCGAAGAACCGAGCTCTATCGGAGCACGGTAAGTCTCCGTGAAGACTCCGTAGTTGCAAACCCTTATGGAGGGGCTGACGAAAATATGGTCAATCCGGCTTGAGGAGAAAAGATTCGGATCGAACGAATTCACTGTCCCGTTGGGAGCGTAACGCTGCTCGGCCTTTTCGTATGAATCACTCAGTACTCCTGACGAAGTGAATGTCGGGAAGATGTCATTGGTCTGGTCGACATTGAAATCCCCGGTGACGAACACCTTTTCGCCCGACTTTGTGAGTTCCTTTATTTTCGAGACGATCAGTTTGGCGCTCTCGGCCCTGGCGGTCACGCCGACATGATCCATATGAAGGTTGAAGAACCAGATCTTTTTCTTAGTGTTCCTGTCCTTAAGGCGCACATAGGTACATATTCTGATGCAGGCGGCATCCCAACCGAGGGCAGGTTTCGTGGGGTCCTCAGCCAACCAGAACCATCCCTTGTCCAGAAGGCGGAACCGCTCACGCTTAAAGAAAACCGGCTCGAACTCCCCCGCATCAACTCCGTCATCCCTACCGACCCCCACGGCATCGTATTCCGGAAGAAGGGCCAGCATGTCGGAAAGCTGATCTTTCAGCACTTCCTGGCTTCCGAAGATATCAGGACTGACGAATCTGAGAAAAGAACATATCCACGGGTAACGCGCATCCCAACCGTTTCCCCGGCCGTAATCTCCGTCATTTTCGTAACGTATGTTGAAAGAGGCCACGGTAAGATTCTGGGCGGAGGACAAAAGGCATAAAAGTGACAGGACGACAATCATAGATATCCTGACGGTAACTTTCTTTCCGGACATTGTTTCAGAGATTGTTGATTTCACATTCGGTTCGGGCAACGGAAGGACGGGAAGCGAGGCTGAATTCACATCCGCAGTAATTCTGATTATAGAAGTTCTGTTCGCGGATGATTTCGGAGCGACGCTGCTGAAGACCTCCTTTGCGCCAATTGCGTGGCCACCATTTCACGCCCGGGAAAAGCCCGCATGCCCATTCTCCGGCCATATTGACTTGAGAGAGATCCTTCCAGCGGGAAGAAGCCAAGGTGGTCGCAAGTACATTGTATCCGTTGTTTGAAGCATACTTTGCAGCCCGCATAAGCCGGTACCGGAAACACTGGTAACATCTTTCTCCCCTCTCGGGATCGTTCTCGTGGCCAACCGTAACGGTCCTCCAGTCAGAATGCGAGTATTCGTCTTCAATGAACTCAAGGCCATATTGAGCGCAGTAACGCCTGCATTCTTCCCGTCGGAGTTCATATTCCGATGCGGGAACGATGTTGGAATTGCTGAAGAAAACCGCGGGCGTGAATCCTTCTTTCACCAGCGCCTCTACTATGGCGCCCGAACATGGGGCGCAACAGGCGTGGAGAAGAATGCGCGCTTCTTCCCTTGATATAGGCAATTGGGTGATATCCTGTTTATGCATCATTGATGAACGGATTTCTCTTCGGCAAAATTACACTTTTTATGTATCTTTGTCGTCTATACGGACTCCAATTGATTCCCCGATGAGTACAGATTCCTCCCCATCTGACAAAAAAAGAACGCTCGGCGGCTGGCTTGCGCTCAGCCCTCTGATCGTATTTCTGGCTGTATATCTCGTTTCATCAATTATAGCGAAGGACTTTTACAAGGTACCTGTCGCAGCAGCCTTCCTGATTTCATCCCTTTATTCCGTCATCATATCGAAGGGAACATTGGAGGAAAGAATCAGCACTTTCTCCCGTGGCGCCGGAAATCCCAACGTCCTTCTGATGATATGGATTTTCGTTCTGGCCGGAGCATTCGCATCAACCGCCAAAGCCATCGGCTCGATCGAAGCCACCGTGAATCTGACTCTCATGATACTCCCCGGGAAACTCATTCTCGCGGGGCTGTTCCTTGCCGCCTGCTTCATTTCGATGTCCATCGGAACTTCAGTCGGAACGATTGTAGCGTTGGTGCCCATCGCAACAGGCATCGCCACCCAAACCGGGCTCTCGACCCCGATGATAACGGCCATAATCGTGGGAGGTGCCTTCTTCGGAGACAATCTTTCATTCATCTCTGACACGACGATTGCCGCGACGAAAAGCCAGGGGTGCACGATGTCGGACAAATTCAAAGCCAATATCTGGATCGCCGGGCCTTCGGCCGTCATTGTCGCCGCAATTTATGTCTTCATGGGTTTAGGAGTTGATTCAGCCCCCGAGATAGGTGAAATCAGCGTCATAAAGCTGATGCCGTACCTTTCCATAATCATTCTCGCGCTTTCGGGAGTGAACGTATTGGCCGTTCTCTTTATCGGAATTGTCATGAACGCCGTGATAGGATTCTGCAGCGGAGATCTTTCCTGGATATCCTTTCTCGAATCCACCGGCAGCGGAATCGCCGGAATGGGGGATCTGATCATCGTAACGATGCTGGCCGGAGGTATGCTTGAAATCATCCGGAAAAACGGTGGACTTGATTTCATCATTTCGGGGCTCACCGGAGGAATACGCGGCAAAAGAGGTGCGGAATTCAGCATCGCAGGCCTTGTGAGCCTGTCGAACCTCTGCACCGCCAACAACACCATAGCGATCATCACCACCGGACAGATAGCGAAAGACATAAGCGGGAAGTTCGGTGTCGACCCAAGAAAATCAGCCAGCATCCTTGACACTTTCTCGTGTATAGTCCAAGGCATAATACCCTACGGGGCCCAGCTACTCATGGCAAGCGGACTGGCGGGGATTTCATCCGCTTCCATCATAGAATACCTATACTACCCGTTCGTATTGTTCGGAGTTGCGATGATCTCCATTCTCCTGAGATACCCGAAGAAGTATTCCTGATACCCGGACAGCCCTTCCGAAAAGGGTCGGAAAGCCAAAAGCACCATAAGTTGGTATCCGTCAAGATGCGGAATACCAACTTTTCAGTATTGTCGTCCCTCCAAAAAAGCACCAACTTTGCAATCGGAAAGAAAAATACGCTGAAGGTTTCTTCGCAAACCGGAAAGTATTGGCCATATAGTTAGAAAGTTTAAGATCCTTTTAATTGTTGTAGACGCTCCTGCGCTGTGAAGCGCGGGAGCGTAATTCTTCCGGAAGAAAGGTTTTCTCCTGCCCTTCAGATGAGTACAATGATAGGATTACGGAGGATAATCCGTATATTTGCGGCACTTTCGGCAATATGAAGAAGGAATCATTCCCCAAACAAGCCAACGTTTTTATGACAACAAGAAGTTCAGACAGACACACTTTCTCCGCATCAATGAAACTTGCGGACCTCATAGACATTGACTTCAATCTCCTTGGAGTCTTCTCGAGGATGGGGCTCAGATTCGGTTTCGGAGACGAGACCGTCGAAGAAGCCTGCAGGAAGAATTCCGTGGATCCGGACACGTTCCTGCTCATCTGCGGAGTATACTCCATCGACGGCTACATGCCATCGAAGGAGTCCCTGAAGAAAGCCGACGTCAATGACATCGTGAAGTACCTGCACCAGAGCCACTCATACTACATGAATGTCACGATGAAGACCCTTGCGGACTCCATCGAAAGGATGATGGAGCCTTGCGGAGAAAAGCACAAGGCCATCATCTGGAAGTTCTTCTCCGAATACAAGGAAGAACTCTCCAAGCACTTCCAGTACGAGGAGGATGTCGTATTCCCGTATGTGGGGCGTGTGCTCAATCATACTGAAGAGGAAGGATTCACCATCAATCAGTATGAGGAGAACCACAGCAACGTTGATGAGAAGCTGGGAGATCTGAAGAACATCGTCATGAAATACCTTCCCCAGGAATGCGACGGTCAACAGATCAACAATGTGCTGATGAACCTCTATTCTTTCGAAAACGATCTTGCAAAGCATACCATCATTGAAGACGGAATCCTCGTCCCGGTTGTAAACAGGCTTGAATATCATGAGGAGCAATAGCAAGAAGGCACTGTTCATAATACCCTCAATCATCCTTGCCCGCGGTCTTGAAAGCATCCTTGCGGACATGGGTGAATTCGAGACCATCGGAATCCTTACGGACCTTTCCCGCAGCAGTGAGACAAGGCTCCGCAACATGGACGCCGACATCATCATAATCGACCCGATCGTGTTCGATTATGAATCCAGGGTGAATATCCGGAGCATTCTCGCCGAGCATTCCAGCGCGGCGGTCATAGCGTTCACCTCTTACCCTTTGAGCGATGAGGCGATGAAACAGTTCGACGATGTGATCGGTCCTTTTGACGAACCCGCGGCCATAATAAAGAAAATGCGGGCAGCACTGGAGCCGAGGCAGGACGCTTTGAAGACGGAAGGCGAAGAACTCTCACAGAGGGAAAAGGAGATTCTCGTATGCGTGGCCAAGGGCATGCTCAACAAAGAAATCGCCGACGCTTTCAACATTTCAATTTACACAGTGATAACCCACAGGAAGAACATAACCAGGAAGACCGGCATCAAGACCGTTGCCGGACTCACCGTTTACGCTCTCCTGAACAATCTGATAGATCTCAACGCCTTCGAATAAAGTAGGAGGCACATCCGACATAAGACATGAATTATACAGGAATAATAGTAGGAGCGGCCGTATTTCTCATTATCGGCATATGTCATCCCATTGTCATCAAAATGGAATACCACTGGGGCAAGAAAAGCTGGTGGGTTCTATTTCTCGCAGGACTCCTCCTGGCGGTTCTTTCCCTTTTCATAAAAGGCAGCGTCGGATCGACAATCCTCGGGGCCGGAGCATTCTCCTGCTTCTGGGGCATACATGAGATCTTCTCACAGGAGATGAGGGTTCTCCGAGGATGGTTCCCCGAGAATCCCGCCCGCAAAGAATATTACGACAGAAAAAGAAGGGAGCTTCCCGATCTGGAGAAACGCCCTTCACACAAAAATCTCAAGAAAAAAACGTCTTTCTAAGCGAACAGTGATGCCGCACCGAGCATGGCCGCCTTGTCAAGAAGTGATGAGGCCTGGACATGTACATCCATCCCTTTCTGGCCATAGACGCGCATCATGGCCGGAAGGAACTTGTCCAGATTGCGGGAGATATTCCCTCCGAGGATGATGTCATGCGCTCCGAACTTCTCAAGAAGAGGAGCGGTGAACTTGGCCAGATCGGCACCGAATTCGGTGAATACCTCACGGGCGAGCGGATCCGTATCGAAAGCCATCGAGACCTCCTTCGCCCCGGCTACCACCTTGCCGGAAAGCGCGGCATACCTGCCCACTATCCGACGCGTGGAGAAAGCGCTGTCAGCGATGTCTTCTCCCCAAGGGAGATTCCACACTTCACCTCCGGGAGGGACCGTGTCACCCTCCCTTATGATCCGGTTGTTCTCGACAAAACCTGAACCGAGTCCAGTTCCGAGAGTAAGCACAAGAACTTTTCCGACGCCCTTGGCGGCCCCGTAGCAGCTTTCTCCAAGAGCGAAAGCTCCGGCATCATTCACGTACTTGAACTCAAGTCCCGGGAAATCCAGCAGCCTGGCCTGCAGAATATCCCCAACGACAAGTTCCTTTATCGAAACGAACTTGTGTTCCATGTGGGAAATGCCCCTCTCATAGTCGAACGGACCGGGAAAGGCCATTCCGATCTTACGGACGGGAAGTCCGGAGGAAGAAATCAGCTCCCTCAGATTCTTTGTCCAGGCGGAAAACATTTCTTCCGCGGAGCAGGTATGGTCAACAGGGGTCGTAAGCGGTTCATCCACGATGACGCCTTTTTCCAGATCAACGACCGCTGAACTGACGTGGCTTCCTCCAACGTCAACGCCCACGGCATATCGCGAATTCACTTCAGTCATATCGCAAAGAAAATTTTTGGTTATCAGTTTTCGGGGACTCCGAGGTGATATTCCACACCACGCAGTCCCGTCCCGTTTGTTGCCGTAAATATAGAAAATATTTCTCTTCCGGACGATTTTGGGCGACACTCCTCCATGTGACTTCAGGGACTTTTCCTTTACCTTGACTCTTCTTTCCGGAAAGACCGGGCGAAACAATCCGATGCCTTCCCCCGTAATCTGTACCGGAATCCCTACTACTAGTGACGGCCACGATGACATATAACCATAACTGAGTATTGAAAGGCCGGACAGAACACCTTAAATTTGCGGGCAAATTTACCGACAAGGGATCAAAGGTCCCGACCAGAAAGCAATTCACCATGATTCTATCAGAACTCCAGACCGGTTCGAAAGCCGTTATCGCAAAGGTCAACGGACACGGAAGTTTCCGCAAAAGGCTCATCGAGATGGGCTTCATAGCGGGAAAGACCGTGACGGTCATTCTCAACGCTCCTCTAAAAGACCCCATCGAGTACGAGATCCTGGGATACAAACTCTCCCTCCGAAGGGAAGAAGCATCCATGATTGAAGTCGTCAGCGAGAAGGAAGCCCTCGAACACATTGCTGTCGAGCATGCCCAGGAGAGACTGGAAAGCGACGAAGAGCAGCTCCTCAAACGCGAAATGGGTGAACTCGCCGCGGAGAAGAGTCATGAAATCAGGGTCGCCCTCGTCGGTAATCCGAACTGCGGCAAGACATCGCTTTTCAACATCGCCTCCGGAAGCCACGAGCACGTGGGCAACTACAGCGGAGTCACTGTGGACGCCAAAGAGGGAAGATTCTCCTACGGAGGATACAAGTTCGTCCTGGTCGACCTCCCCGGAACATATTCCCTTTCGGCTTATTCCCCCGAGGAACTTTACGTGAGGAAGAACCTCATCGAGAACGTCCCCGATGTCGTCATCAATGTCGTGGACGCCTCCAATATAGAAAGGAACCTGTATCTCACCACGCAGGTCATCGACATGAACCTCAGGACCGTCATGGCCCTCAACATGTACGATGAACTGGAAGCCAAAGGCGATGAAGTGGACATCAAGCAACTCGGTTGGCTC
>ODAI013031565.1_pt1 | contig 24593 bp, 26 predicted proteins | sample 1539321 | NCBI WGS metagenome assembly ODAI01 (sample SAMN02144231, study PRJEB22623) | gut metagenome | biome: sheep rumen | host: Ovis aries | place: New Zealand
CTCTCCTTTACACAAAAGGGGCATACCCCGACCCTCCTTTAACATACTGATAATCAATACGTTACATATTTTTTAACAAAATATATGAATAACGTCTTCGTCAATTCGGATTTTTTTCGTAACTTTGCAAATGGAAAAGTTGAACTATTTGCATGAACTTATAATATAACAATGTCTTTAATATTTTGGTTTTCAAGACATTGGGTCAAATGGAAATAAAGTTAGTAACTTTATTCCAACCTTGTATTATGGTTTAATGTAATCGTTTGGCTTTCAATAATTTACAATTCAATTACAAACCATTTTAAAAAGTCGAAAAAAGCATGAAAACGGACAAGTTGAACGATTTGGTTGAACCGAAATTCGGTTTTACCTTGAGAAAAATGAAAACTCATTGTTTGGTTTATCTTACTGTAAAACGACGTGTCACGCACAAAATCCCATTGGGTATCAAATGTCAAGTCGGAGAATGGGACAAGAAAAGGCATCTGACCAAGAATCCAAGTGACAATGCCAAAATTCTTTCTGTAAAACTTGCTATAATGAGAAATTTTGAATATCTTTGCACGTCGGACATTGACGCAATAAGACAGATTTTAAACATTGAAGAAAATATCATCATGCCGAAAGCAAGGACACCGAGGGCAAGCACCATATTGGAGGAAGCACTCAAAGCACTCTATGAAGACAGACCGAAAATTTACAAGGTCAACAAGACATATCTTAACCGCTATCTCTCTTATCTTCAATATCTTAGAGAGGTTGACAAGCGCACGGGTGGAGATAGTATAGACAAACTGAAGACCCAATATATATTGTCATTCCGAACATGGCTTGTGGAAAAGAAACTTTCGATAAAGACGATAAATGAGAGTGTTGCCCTTATTTGCCTATTGATTAACCGCTATGTCAGCGAAACGGCAAAGTATATCAAATATAATGTCGAAAAGGTCTCAGTGACCAAACTCAAATCCAACGTAAAGCAAAACGACAAGAAACTTAAACTCATTCCTTGGTCGAGCATTGACAAGTTCCTTGCGTATGTGCCCGATGAAAAGGAAAGAGCAACATACGACATTGCATTGTTATTGTTCCATACGGGTCTCCGCTATGAAAATGCGCTTGACCTACTCAACGGACGGTATATTGACAACGGAAACGGCACTGTAACGGTCAAAACGAACAAGGCTTCAATATATGCCCATGTAATATTGAACGATACCATTGAGAGGGTAATGAGAGAACGTCAAGGCTATTCGACCGATAACAGACATTTTGACTACCTGCTGAAACGAATGTGGGCAAAATTTGATGATTCAATTGACGAGTACAAAGAGCAAAAGGGCAATGAGATTGTCAATGTCAGCAAACCATTTGCAAAGAACGTTTCAGCGCATTATTTCCGACATACGTTCATAACAAGAAAACTCCGAGAGGGTGTAAGACCCGAATTGATTATCAAGATGGTGGGACATGCCGACACGACCATGATTAATAAGGTTTACGGACATTTAACACATGAACAAGAAAACGAGTTATTTGTCAAGAATGTCAACTTGCCCAAGAAAAAGGAACAACCGCTTGGTAATGAGCAAGTCAAACCAATATTCAGTAATGTGTTAATGACCGATAATGATTATCTCCAACTGTTGCAAGACGTAAGGGATGACATACAAGGGGGTGAGAATTAATCACCCCCATTTTTTATGCAACATTCTCAAACTCGCCATCATTGGCATATCGGAATATCCAACCTTTATGTGTCTTGTGACCATATTTACCAAGACAAATTGCGCTAATATCTTTAAAATTAAACCCATCTTTCTCCGTCGCACTTACACTTTCATAAATTCTTGTTTCCTTGGTCTTGGGGTTATATGCAATGACGGGTTTGCGTTGTTCTACTTTATTGTTTGTTAATTTTCTCATGATATTGTTTATTTGAAAATTTCATTATGATATTTGAAACTGTAACTTATGATTACTTTGCCATCATTATATGCTTTCTTGCCCTCTGTTGCGTCAAGATAATGTATTTTTATATTGCTGAAATCGTAATCGCAACAATAAAAATCGGTAGTTGTCTCAATGATACACCAACCACCATTTATTTCATATATATCAGTTTTAACTTTCCCGTCTTTGCCTTCATTTGCAAAATGAGAATATGACTTTTTGTCATCATACATACATTTCTTTGAAACTTTGTGTGCCAAAATTCTTTCCTTGGCGGTTATGCCATTTGTTAATCTTTCCATTGATGACATATCCCTAATTTCAAGTTCATAGACCTTGTCATTGTGTACATTGACCCATATATCCACGTCATGACCCATGAAACAACCCTCAAAGTGCATGTATTCAATTCTGTCTTCAACATAAGTTATTTTCATACACTCATAACCTTTGTTTTCCATACTTACACAAAAGTCCAACGGGTCACAACCCAATTCAATACCGTCAAACATTACATGTTGTGCATTGACGTTGATTGCAATAATAACGGTAAGGATAATTGTTAAAAATTTCTTCATGATATTCATTTTTTAAGTTAAAAATTAGGTTTTACGGTGCAAAGGTAATAAAAAAAGTGACAGAATCCAAATTTTTTCTGCTAAAGAAAGCTAAAGACTATCAAAAAGTTATGTGCCTCAGATTGAATCTTTACTTTAAGAACACTCCAAAAAATGCAAAACGCTCAAAAATGCGTTCTAAGCGAGGATAATGACATGGGTGGAACAATTGCCCACCAAGATGGTTTGACGTGAATTGTGTGCGCACACAGTGCCCAAAAAACGGCATTTATTGCCACAAGTCCCATTTTGCAAACGCAATTTTGCATAATATCATTCATTTTGGGGTGCTTTCTCATGCCGATTTGCTTAGAATGCTCAAAAACGCTCTCTAACGAATTATTTTGATGTGGGTGGAACAATTGCCCACCAAGACCGTTTGACGTTGGAATAGACCCCTTTACGGGGCTTGTAGGGGCATTGTTCAGATATTTTGGTCGGACGGAATACGAAAAAAAACGTTTGTGAGGGGGTTTGGGGGTGATTTTTAGCAATTTATCATTTTCTCAAGATTTGAGATTAATATACATATTCCCGTCAAGACGTAGAAGTGGCAAGCATTGGAGAAATAGACACAAAGCCAAATGAAGATATAGTAGTGACAGACGATTCAACCAAACACTCAATTTTTTGGTATTGCGACCCTTAAAGGTCGCATGGCAAAAAACAAAAAATTGCTAATATAAGACATAACTCAGTAACCGAGATTTTGTCCTCAAGACAAAATCGTAACATCAAGACTTCAGTCTCTACGACTTTGATGTATAGACTATTTGATATATTGATAATTTGCTATATTGATATTATGATAAAAAAATTCCTCAAGAATTTTTTTCTAGTATATACTAGTACTAGTATTGCTATATTGATGTTATGATTACTGACAATATGCTTTAGTTATGATATATTGATATATTGCTGAGTTTTCTTGAGGAAAACTCTTTTTTAAATTTCCTTTACAAAGAAAGAACATTACTACGTAATGTAAGAAAGAAAGAAATTGGTTTCTTTTGTTTCCGTTTTTCATACCAATTTTACAGTTCGTAAAAAAAGTTGAAAAAAAGTTTCAAAAAAATTTGGTTATATGGAAGCCTTGTGTTAATTTTGCTTTTGGAAAGCATTGTTCAGAGCAGATGACGTACTGACTTTAACAAACACGCAACCCGAAAGGGGAACAATGAGTCAAGACAAGCAGTAAGTGGATGACCTACCACTGTAAAAAACAGTTCAATGTGGAGTTTTGACGTTTTCCGACAATATCATGGAAACATTTGTAATGGAAATTATGTACTTTTTGTTTTCAATGTGATATTTATTATCAATGGAAACAACAATCTCATGCAAACAAATGTAAACTATTCAAGGCAAGTGAATGGTGGCTTCTTGTCTTGACTACTGACCACAAGTCACCAAATAACATAAACAATCAAAAAAACAGAAATTATTATGTCAGAAGGAAAAAAGAACTACATTGACAAGTTCAAGGATGAACTTATGAACAAGGCGAGAACCGTCAAGACCTACAAGCAGATTAACAACGATGTAAAGAAACTATTCAATCTCATCGGAGAATATCAAGAAAGCAACCCAAGCGATACTCAGACCGTTCAGAGGTGGAGAAATTGGTTCAAGACCGTTGTAAAGGACTTTCCACAGTATAACGAGAGAATGAGAGATTTGACTTTCATTGAAGACTTGCAGAAGAATATCGAGGTTTGCGTGAATGAGAAATATTCAACGGATTTCACTCTCAAGCAATTGCAGGAACTTACACACCGTGTGAATGACTATCGCAACACATACGGAGAAGACTATTCGGTAGTTAAGGTTTTGAAATGGTACAGAGATATAAAACCTTCATTGCCTCTCCGCAAAAAGACGGGTTTCACATATTCCGAGAAGATATTAATGAACTATTATCTTCATGTCTATTCCCAAGCGGTAGATAAGGCGAGAAACGAGGGTAAGGACGTGCTTATGGAAGTCCAAACCATAATCAAGACAATAAGCAAGTGGCTACAGAGCAAGACGCAGGAGCATTATGATTGGGTCTTGGAGCAAATGGAAGCAATAAGGGATGGCAAAGAACCCGATTGGTTCATAATCAACAATGAACCGTTTGACATTGAACAATATGACTTTGGCAAGTTCTGTTCACATGTTATTCATTGCCTTTGTGAAATGGAGACACTTAATGAAGCAGACCGTCTTAACGGAATAACACGTCACGTAAGTCATTTTGAAGCCTATGACTTGATAAACCAAATCCTTGACAAGATAAAGATGCACGAAGACGCAGAGACATTTGAAAAGGTCAATGAAGACGTTCAAAACCGTCTCAAATGGTTCTGTTACAACAATAACATTGCACATAATGTTGCTTAATTGAATGTTTGCCATGTGACCCCCACCTCGTGTTTCACGAGGGGGTCATTTTTTAGAACAACGATATATTTATATACAGAGGGATGACGCAGTGGTAGCGTACAAGACTCATAATCTTGAAGTCGTAGGTTCGAGTCCTACTCCCCCGACAAAATGATATGAAACAATATTTCAACCCACCATACGAAACGGCAGTAAAGCAATACAAAGAACTTGTAAGCACATTGGAGCGTTATGAAAACCTCTTCAAATGCGGAATACCTTACATGTTGGTTCACGAATACAGTTCTCCAACCTTGCCGAGCGGATTTAAGAACGGAGAGAAGATAATCGTCAAGTGTGGTGAAAAACTCATTGAAGAGATTGACAACGTCAACCGGAATAATGCGAGATACGGCACGGTTTATATTGATTTCGGCAAACGTGACAACTTGCGGAAATACATCAATATATGTTCAATGAAGAATGATATGACAAAGCCGTTGGAACAGAGGCTTCAAGTCATGAAGATGAAGAAAAAGTTTGAAAAAGACTTTTTAATAATCGAGAAAAGCAAATTGGCAGATGGCATGGTTGGACTTGCCGAAACGGCAGAAAAAGAAGACACGGCAGAACAAGAAAAAGGACTTGATGGACGCATACAATGTTTACAGACCTCTCAGAATGATATATCTCAGCAAGAATCCATTGTGTGAGTTATGTCTTGACGAAGATACTGTAAATGAAGACGGAAGTGTGAGAAGCATTGTGACAAGTGCCCAAGAGGTTCACCATAAGAGACATATTCTCAGTGGCAATGACCGACAAGAAATGATAGCACTCGCAACCAATCCGAACAACTTGCAGTCCTTATGTCATTGGCATCATGAATTTCAGCACAGAAGGGTTGCAGACCCACGTTTTATAATTTGAAGATGTGTTTTTATTAGACATATAATTTTTGTTTTTATTATTTATTCTTAGATGCGCTCGTATGTGAATATAAGCGCATTTTTTTGTATCGAAAATAAAGAAGTTAATAGATGTTAAAATGTCAAGAAAAAGAACCAATCCCGTAACTTATTCAATATCAGACAAATACGGATTTAAGGGAGTTATTTCCACCAATAACACAGATGAAGAGACCAATGTTGCCTTTCTCCGTGTAAAGGCAAGAATAATACCGAGAACGGAGAAGAAAAACTATCTCCAAGAAATATTGTTCATACGAAAGACATTGACCGACCATATAATCAAGTGTATCAAGTCCAATGACAACTACACCAACCGATACATGGTGGAAGTGTCTCTTCCACAAATGTTGTACTACAATGAAATTTCATTCATACATTATGAGGCATTTGTCACATCGGCAGAAAATCAGACCTTAAAGGCACACAAGGAACATTTGTCACACATATTCAAGCAGACAAATGAAAAACTCCGTGAAATCTTGAAAACTTTTGATTTTGAGGTTATATTTATTAAGAAAGATAATACAAAAAAACAGAGTGATAATGAATAAAATCCCAATGTCAACATGGTTTTTCGTGCTTTTCGTTGCGTTTCTTACGGCATTTATTGCCTTAATATGGTGGAAGGGACTTTTCCTCTTCTATGCTTTGACCTCGTTTTACTTATGGTACGAGTCGGCATTATTTGAACTGAAACAAGAAAATAACACAAAAAAAAGATAATACTATGGCAAGGAAGAAAAAAGACACAACATTCGACAGAGACAAAATGCAGGAAATTATTGAGAACTCAATCAAGAAAAAATACGGCACTATCAGCACAGAGTTCCTTATTCCTATGACGCAACTACTTAACAATTTAGAGATACAAGCGAAATGCGTTGAATACGTCCGTCAGAACGGCATAATTGACAAGACTACGGGCAAACGAAATGAGATTTTGCCAACTATCAGTTCACTTGAGGGGGTAATAATCAAATACATCAACGACCTTGGTCTGTCACTGAAGTCAAATGCCTCTATCAAGGAAAAGGAAAAGACCAAAAACAACGATTCAGAATTATTGAAGTCGTTAATAAGTGAGTGATAATCAGTAATTTATGACGTTAGAAGAGAAGATTGCAATTATCAATGAGAAGATTGAGAATGAAAGAATAAAGGCTTATCCATTGCAAGTGCTTAATAATGAGATTGTTACAAACAGATACATTAAACTTGCGGTGGATAGGTTTGTGTGTTTTTTATTGAAATACGGCTTCAATGAGAGAAAAATTCTGTCAGTCATGAAATTCTGTGAAAGCCTTAACCTTACGGCAGGGCAATTTAACGGCAGAAAACTCTCGCTCATGGGGTGGCAGATATTTTTAATCAGCAACATATACGGCTTTGTATATGAGAATGGTCTCCGTGTTACAAGAAACGTGTATTGTGAGGTTGCGAGAAAGTCAGCAAAAACGGCAACTCTTTCAGCAATAGCACTTTATGAACTTCTCAAAGGAGAAAATGAAAGTGAGATATATTGTTTGTCACCGACGAGAGAACAGTCAAAAATCCTTTTTTCTTCGGCTTGTAGATTTGCCGATGGTTTAGACCCTAATCAGCAATATATCAGACAGTTACGCAATGAAATTAAATTCAAGGCAAAATATTCATTCATAAAGGCAATGAGTGGTGACAGTCGTGTAGGTGACGGTTATCGACCACAGTGTTTTGTCTGTGACGAACTCCATGCCTTGAAAGATGATTCGATTTGGTCAGTGTTCAAGACGGGGCAGGGCGCACAACGTGAGCCTTTGGCAATAGCAATCACTTCGGCAGGCAATGACACTTCAAGTTTCTGTTATACGACGAGAACGGCAAATATTGAGATACTTGATGGAATGAAAGAGGATGACAGTCAATTTTCTCTCATATATTGTCTTGAAAAGCCGAGTGACATTGAGGATGAAAAAAATTGGGTAATGGCAAATCCGTCAATAGGTGTCACGGTATCAGTCGAATATCTCAGAGAACAGTACAACCAAGCAAAGAACAACAATTCATTGAGAAACTATATTTTCTCACGTAACTTCGGAGTTTGGAGTAAGACAGTTGATATTTGGATTTCGGATGACCTTATTGCAGAGAACATGGAGAACTTTGACCCGATAGAACAGTTTAAGGACTACCAAGTATATTGCGGTGTCGATTTGTCAGCCGTAAGTGACTTAACATCAGTAAGTTATCTTTGCGTGGTAGATAATCATTACCATTTTTACACAGATTATTTTTTACCGTCGGAGACAATTGACACACATGCAAATAGTATATATTACCGTAATTGGGTGGATAACAATATGTTACATGCAACACCGGACAATGCGATTGACTATTCAGTAATCACGGAAAGCATATTGTCAATGCGTCAAAGCATGATTATCAGAAAGGTAGGCTATGACCGTTATCTCTCACCACAGTGGGCAGAGGAAATGTCGCAAAACAATTTCAACATGGAAATAGTGCCTCAGACATTGGGCACTTTCTCAGCACCAACCAAGGAACTTGAGAGGCTCATAAAGAACGGACAAGTCACCATTCATAAGAACCCCGTTACAAGGTGGTGTTTCTCAAATGTGACATTAAAGGAAGACCATAATCAAAACGTCAAGCCTTGCAAGACAACAAAAAACGGCAAAATTGATGGAACGATTTCAATGATAATGGCTCTTTATTGCTACATGAAAGACAGAAAACAGACACCCGATTTAACAATTATAAGATAGATTTTTTTTATTTTTTTATTTTTGGCTATATTTATAATAAAGATTGATTAAGTTTTTGATAATGAATATCTTACAAAGCATAGCAAACAAATCGAAGACAGAGGAAAGAAATACAGAGGGAACAATGTTTTCTTCTATATTTGGAAACATCCGAGGGGAAGAGATAGGCAATCTCCAACTCTCAGCGGTCTTTCGTTCAATCGAGATACTGTCAGACTCAGTGGCAGTCATGCCGATTGAATCAAAATATGGTTCTTTGTTTGAGAATGTGAACAACATGACCAAATATCAGTTTCTCAAACTTATCGTCAAAAACATAATCGTAAACGGCAATGCCTTTGCATACATACATACGGATGACAAGGGCAATCCGAAGAAACTCACATATCTCAGACCGCAAGACGTGGTGATAAATTACAATGAGATAGACGGTACTCTCAATTACACGGTAATGAACCATCAAGGTCTTTCAACCGTATATCCCGAACACATATTGCACTTCAAGAAACTTACGGTCAATGGAGTTGAGGGCATATCCTTAATGAACTATGCAATACATGCTTTGAAACTCTCAAAACTCACAGAGGAAAGCGCCGGAGAATATTTCGACACTAACAATTTCAAGGGTTTCCTTACAACGCAAGACCAACTCTCAACCACCAAGCAGCATGAGATAGAAAACAACTTCTCATTCTTCCTTAAAAACCGTTCATCAGCGGTTCTCAGCGGTGGCTTACAGTTCCAACAGTTGAAGCAGGACACGGCAATGGATGCGGAATTGCTTGAAGCAAGGGAGTTCATGATTACCGAGATAGGACGTTTCTTCGGTGTGCCAAAGGATATGCTATTAGGCAATTCATCAGCACACGGACTTGAAGACGCACAAAATGAATTTTTGATGCGAACTTTACAGAGTTACGTGATACTTATTGAAGAGGAAATGAGCAAAAAGTTACTCACGGACGTAAATCTCAACGAAGAGGCACTTATGCGCCTTACCAAGAAAGACATGGGAGAGTTCCTTACCAAGATGCAGTCAAGCGGTATATTGACAATAAACGAGGCACGTTCGGCATTAGGCTATGAACCCGTCAAGGGCGGTGACAAAAACGTCATAGCATACACTTCGGTAGAAGATAACAGACTTAACTAATATCACAATATGAACATCGAGAAAAGATATACAAGCGAGATACTGTCAGAGGGCGATATCGTCATGGGCAAGGCAATTGCTTTCAACGTTCCTTCGGACAATCTTTCATTCGTCGAGGTTATTGACCGGAACGCAATAACAGAAGAGACATTGAGTATTTCGGACGTGTTCGCACGTTTCAACCACGACGATAACTATATACTCGCAAGGAACAGACACAATGACCCGAACGCAAGTCTCAAACTTGAGATAAGGGAAGACGGTCTTTACTATTCTTTCTCTCTACCCGATACCGAGAAGGCAAGGGAAGTGAGAAGCCACATTGAAAGACATGAACTTGGTGGTTCAAGTTTCTCATTTGTTGTTGGAGAGGATGAACTTGAAATAAGGTCAGACGGTACAAGGGTACGCAAAATAAAGAGTATCAAGTATTTACATGATGTTGCACCCGTGTTCACCCCCGCTTACGAAGCCACAAATGTTGACTTACGCAACAGTGAGGAAATAAAGGAGATAGAGAGACGTTTTGCCGAACTCGAAAACGAAAATAACGTGGAAGACAATGAAAATAAGCAAGTTACAGAAGAAGTAACCGAACAGACCACGGAAACATCAGAGCAAAATGGTAATACCGACAATGTTAATTCTTCAGACGATGCTAACGACAACGTCAATAATGTTGATAGTACGGGAGAAGACGAAGAATTAGAAGAAGAGAGAAATGAAAATGATAATGTTGACCTTGATATTGATAATGACAATAACGGGGTTGAAGATAATGACCAAATAGAAGAGACAACCGAAGAGGTTGAAGACAATAACGATAATAACGAAAAAAGAAATAATAATATTATTATGAACAAGAAATTCAGACTTATTGACGCACTTAACAAGATTGTTGCGAATGAGCCACTTGACGCAGTGTCAAGCGCAGTAAACAGATGCGGTATGCAGAAAATGTCAGAAGGCGGTATCAGCACAACCGGACAGTTATGCATTCCACTTGAAACCCGTGACGGTGAGATTACAGTCACAACCGAAGGTGAAAATACAGTGGGTGTGGACATCTTTGATATACAAAAGCCTTTGCAGGCTCGTCTTGTCTTTGGTGAAGCAGGCGCACGTTTCCTTAATGGTCTTTCTTCAGACGTCGTGGTGCCAGTTATGGGCGCAGGTAACGCAGAATGGACTGACGAAATCGCAGATGCGGATTCAGCAGGTATCACATTTGACAGCGTGAAGTTACAGCCAAAGAGACTGTCAACATATATTGATATCAGCCGAAAATTCTTAATCCAAAGTTCTGACTCAGCTGAAGCTTATATCCGTGAGGAAATCATCAATGCTATTGCTCAGAAACTTGAATCAACAATTCTTGGCAATACGGCAGAGACCACAACCGCACCGGGTGGTATATGGTACGACGTTACACCAACTGAGGTGGCAGACTTTGCAGACCTTACAGACTTTGAGGCAGACCTTGACGATGCAAACGTAGGCGGTAATCGCAAGTATATCGTTACAAACAAGGCTAAGGCATATTTCCGCAATATGACCAAGGGTTCTTCACTCGCTCTCGTTTGGCAGGGCAACGAAATCGACGGAACTCCGGCTTTGGCTACAAGTAACGCAGGCGCAGGCAAGAAATTCGTGTATGGTGATTGGTCAAATCTCATCATAGCTTCCTTCGGTAGCCTTGAATTAACCACAGATACCATTACACAGGCTCGTAAGGGAATGGTGCGTCTCGTAGTGAATGCCTATTATGATGCAAAAGTTTGCCGTCCAACCGCATTTGCATTCGGTGAGATTAGTGAATAATTTGATTAACAAAAAGTTACACGATGAGTTACATTGATTTAGCAACGGCTAAGAAGCATTTGAACTTGAATGAAGCATTTACGGCAGACGATGATTATATAGAAATGATTATCGACGGTGCTTGTGATGCGGTATTGGCAACGTGTAACTTGCAGGAGGAAGAATTGTTGCAGGATGGTGGGACAGTACCAAATCCCATCATCAATGCAACTTTACTTTTGATAGGTTCAATGTATGCGAACCGAGAAATGGAAGCATTCACGGCAATATCGAAGATACCGACTTTCAGATTTTTGTTGGCAAACTTCATTAAATATAATGACGATAACTTTCAGTAACACAATATGATAGCAGGTACTTTGACAGAAATAATCAAAATATGGAGACCGAGGACAACCATTAACTCTTATGGTGAGCAAATTACAGATTATGAGCAAGTTACAGAAGAAAGAGCAAATGTAAAATATGCTTCAAATGTTGGACGTAACGAGATTAACCAAGCAATTGCATATAATCAGCAGTTCACCTTCATTGTCTATCATTATGTGGACGTGAGGGATTTTGACATAATCGAGTACAAAGGTACGAAATACAACATTGTGTTTATCCAAGAAGAAAGGATGCAGAATATAAAGAAGATAATGTGCGAAAAGATTTATGAGTAATTTTGTTGACATAGGAGAGTTCATTTTTGGCAGACTGTCAGAAGTCGCAAATCTCACCACATATCCGTTATGTGCCGAGCAGGGAACATCTTTTCCGTATGCCGTATATTGGCGAAGCGGTCTTTCCTATGCCCGAACAAAGGATGGTGTTCATGAATCAACCATAACGTACAACGTAAGCATATATTCACATTCATATTCGGAATCAATCAACATTCTCAAAGAAGCGGTCGATAAGTTCAATGTCAAGTCAAGATTGCATGGCATGAGCATATCAAACTTTGAAATACTCAATTCAACGGAGTCCTTTGCCGATGATGTCTATATACAGAATATAAAATTCTCATACACAATCAGTTATGTCTGAAATAAAGAAAATTTACGATGGGCGAGACCTTATGTTGTTCGACGAGAACGACCATTCATTTGCATATAGTACGAACCATCAGTTAGCCTTACAGATTGAAACTCAGTCAATTGCGACTAAGGATAACGGCATATTCGATTCCAAATATGTTAGCAATATCTCATGGGAGATTACTTCAGAGAACCTTGCGACAAGTGAATATCACAACTTGTTCTATTATGCAATAACCCATGACCCCATAAAAGTCAAATTTGGCATAAAGCAGGAGGTGGCAGAAAATATCACTGTGGCAGATGGAAATTTACCGTATTGGACTTTGGACGGTGAACAACTCTATTATGTCGGCAAGGTAATCATAAATTCATTACAGTTATCGGCTAATAATGGAGAGAAAGCATCTTACTCAATAACCCTTTCCGGAGTTGGAAAACTTGTTCAGACCGACGATTTGACAACCATGTCAGTGGATGAAGAGGGTCTTGCGTTTGATTTTGACCCTTCCACAATGTCATGTGACGTATATTTGCCGGAACCGATTAACAAGTTAAGTTTCATTCCACACGTTGTTGGTAGCGGACAAATACATTACACTCAATTTTGGCAGAATGAAAGCGGACAACATATTCTTAATGTCAATGTTTATGGCAATTCAGACCCTTGCGGTGTGGAAATGTCATGTGACACAATCACCATCAAGAAGGTCAAGTTTGAAATGTATGTAAAACAAAATCAGAATTACACGGTAAGCAACCCGACAATAACAATTAAGAGTGTAAATGATACGACTTATAACCTTTCGGTTGATGCCACAACAGGCGAAAGTGAACATATCATTGTAGAAGTCCCCGTTCCTAACACCACACAAGGAAATTTACTCATACTTATATCAAATCAAATTGAACAAGATAATCTATGCATAAAAGACATAGAACTTAAATATATAGAAAATAATTAATTTTAAAACGTTTTAATATTATGCCTAACAACTTTACCCCTCTCAGCATCTATGATGGAAGAGACCTTATGTTGTTCGATGCGAACAACCATTCATTCGCTTATAGTACGAACCACCAACTCACCTTAAATATTGAGACTCAGTCAATTGCGTCTAAAGACCACGGAATTTTTGGTGCTTCAAGCGTATCTAATATTTCATGGGAGATTACTTCAGAGAACCTTGCGACAGAGGAATATAACGAGATTTTCGCAATGACACTTGCGCATGAACCTATAACTGTACGTTTCGGTCTCAAAACACCAACCGCAGAAGATGTCACAGTCGCTGACGGAGACTTGGAGTATTGGACTTTGGATACAACCACAGTCGGCAACGTGTATTATGAAGGCAAAGCCATCATAACTTCATTACAGTTGAACGCTCCAAATGGCGAAAAAGCAAGTTACTCAATAACCCTTTCCGGAGTTGGAAAACTTGAGCCAATAACAGTTACACAGTAATATTCTGTTGATTGTATTATGTTATTTATGTGTTTTTTTCGGTTGTCTTCCATAACGGATTGACAACCGTTTTTATTTTATAACTTTTGGTTTTTTCATTATATTTATAAGAGAATAACACAAATAAAATATTGATATTATGACATTTACGATTAACGGAAAAGACGTGGAACTCAGACAGACAATGAGGGCAATGCTCATTTACGAGAACATAAAAGGTACATCATTTGACGGTTCAACGCTTGACAATGTATTGACATTCTTCTATTGTTGCATATTGGCTTGCACAAAGGATTTCACAATTACGTTTGAGGATTTCATGGACGTACTTGATGACGAGCCACAGAAATTCAGTGAGTTCACAAATTGGATAATCGAACAGACCGCAGTTGAAAACGAGATTAAAAAAAAATCGCAGACCAAGCAGACCAAGCAGAAGGGCAGGAAGAAAGCGAACCCATAATGCATCATCTATACAAGACATTGGTCTTTGAATACAAAGTCGTTGATTATCAATACTTTATGGACGTAATGTCTTTCTATGAGATTAATGACATCATTGATTATGTAAAGTTCAGTGACAGAGGTGCATGGGACAGAGCAAGACTTCAATCGTATATCGTCGGAGCAACGCAGACCAAAAATATCAAGAAACCGACAGATATTGTCAAATTCCCGTGGGATGAAGAATATAAAGAGGAAAAGAGGCTTAAGACCAAAAAGAAAACGGGTTTTGCACCGACCACGGACGAAGATATTAAGAGAATGATGAATCTTGCAAAAAGATGGGAAAAATGATAGAATACGTTGAAGACATAGACAAGGTTTCAAGGGATTTGCTCTATGAAATAAACGGGGCAATTCTTTCGACCACATTTGATACCGTTGACAGAATCAAGGATAAGATGCAAGACAAGGCAGACAAGAAAATCAAAACAAAGCCTAACAAATTGCAAAGTGTCATTGAGGATGGAATAATGGTCAATACAAAGTCAATAACCACCACCCACACGACCAAGATTTCATTGCTTGGCAATGAGGGAAAAGGCGGTTATCTCAGAATGTTCGGTGCAAGCATGGAATCACCCCGTGAGACGGGTTTGCGTACACGCAGACGCAAGGGCAGAATATCTGTCAATGAAACGGGCAATACACGCATGAACCGTGGCATATTGCCCAATATCAACGCTTTCGACGAGGCAATGAACGAAGAGGAAAGCAAATTCGTAAATAAATTAGAAACAATAATCAACAATGCCAAATAACAGTTTAACCGCCAAGATTGGTGCAGATACAAGCGGACTTCAAAGAGGTATTCAGCAAGCAAAGAGCATGTTGTCAGAATATGCAGGAGTTGCAGGAAGAGCCAAAAGGGAAATGGACGGAATAACCCATGACCAAGTGGATGGTCTTAACCGTCTCAACAATTCACTCACTCATGTTGGTGGTGCTTTCCGAACACTCAAACAAGACTTGACAACGTTGCGCAATGTAATGTATGCCTTGGAAGGTGAATATTCAAGATTGTCGGAACAACAGAGAAACACCGACTATGGACGTATGGTTGCTTCTCAGATTAATCAGACAAGGGCAAAGATTGCAGAACTTACGACCGAGATAAACAAGAATGCGAGGGCGCAAGAAAACGCAAACCGTGTGACAAAGGAGTTCAAAACGGAAAACGATAATCTCAAAGGGGCGGTTGAAGAACTTACCGGAAAACTTGGAATTAACATTGCATCATTCAGCAAATTGTCATTGGTTGGTGCAGGTGTTTCGGCAGCACTCAAAGTAGTTGCGGATAGTTTTATGTCAAGCGGTCAGAACGTAGATACATGGGGTAGGACATTGGAGAGTGCGTCAGCGGTGTATTCAAGTTTCTGTGAAAGTCTCAATAACGGTGATTTAAGTGGATGGTTCACAAATATATCTTCGGTTATTGAGAGTGCAAGGGACGCATACGACGCAATGGATGCATTGGGTTCATTCACACAAGCAAATGCAAACTACAAGAATCAGACAAAGGTATATATCGAACGTATTCAGCGAATGCTTAAAAACGGACGATATGAACTTTTGCCCGACGGTACGGCTTCAAAAGGATATTCAGCCGGACAGAAACTCACGGATTCAGACATTGCGTATTATAAGAACTTGCTCAGACAGTTGGAGGGCAGACTTGCCAAAGAGACAGTCGCAGAGCAAGAAAGAATACAAAAGGCAATGGACGCACGTCTCAGAAGCATATCAAGCATTACGGGTGTGTCTCCGAGCCGTATGCAGACATTGATGGGTCAGCAAGGCGGTCTTGGAATGGAGAATTTAATGAAGCAAGCATCAAACCTTATGAATAGGATTCTCAATACCGAGGGTGTCGGCATCAGACAATTCGGAAACTCCGTAATACGTCATGGCAAGGAAGGTGAAGCAGACCGATTGGCAAGGCAAGGCGGTTTTGCGTCATTTGCTGAATTACAGAACATTGCAGACTACAAAGACGAGAGAGAAGACGTAAAGGAATGGCAGAAACTCTATGCTCAGTTAGTCGATGTACAGAGGGAAATGGGACAGTTGCAAGGTCAGACGAACCGAGCAATAAATTCGGCAGAGAGAAGGAACAACAGACCGTCATATCCAACATCAAGAGGTGGCAGAGGCGGTACACAGAACGAGAAACAAGAGGTTGTGATTACACCGAACTCAATGAAGTACATGCGTAACTATATTTCAACTGAAGATGCGACATTTGAGAACACGGCATACAAGGAACGAGCACACACAGACCTCTATAACGTATATAAGCAGATACTCAATGACAATGACATTGTGAAGACTTTGAGTGCAGTTTACGAATATATCCGTAACGCAAAGGATATGAACGAGTATCAACTCAGATTCAACGAAATGAGACAGTTCTTTGATTTCGATAAACTGTATGATGCATTTGCCGTTAATGAGCAAAATCTCAAAAACGGCATATTCAGCAATTTTGGCGAAGAGAACAGAAGAGCATACGTATTGGCAAACGGTTTTCTCGATGACAATTTCGACTTGAGTGATTCTTCCAAGGAATTTGCCAATACATTTGCAATGAAGTTGATTGAGGGTCTTGACAAAGGTCTTTTGACATTGGACGAAGTCGTAAAGAGATGGAAGCAGATGGCGCAACTTGCCAAAGACGCACAAACTTATGTCAACGAAATAGATAATGGAAACCCTTTGTTTAGCGAGGATGCACCGAACAGAGGAAATTATCAAGATATTGTCAACCAACTTGTAGAAGCACTTGACATACTTGACAAGCAATTACCACAGAGATTGCTCAACAATGCCTTTGAAACAAAACCGTCGGCAGTTCATCAGACAATGAGGCAGTACGGCAGTGACATATACGGAGACGAAAAAATAAACCATGAATGGGGAAATACCAAAAATCCGATTTTCGAGAAAAATCTCAAAGAAATGTCCTATGAGGAATTGAAGAATTTCCGGAATAGTGTCAAGTCATATCTCGCAAGTCTGAAACCAAGTGATTTCGGTGACACCGTCAAAGACAAATATGCCGAAGTTATAGGACAAGTTGACGAATTGCTCAAACCTTTCGACGAGTTCACAAACAAACTCAATAACTCAAAGGAAGATATCGTATCTTGGCAACAGTCGGCAATTACCAATGTCGAACTTGTAGCACAAGCATTCACGTCATTGGGCACTATGATGGCAAATGTTGGAAGCAAGGGAGTTGGTGCATGGTTCAATGCCATAGCATCATTGCAACCTCTTATCCAACACATGATAGAACTCTCCGAGGTAATGCAGGCAAAGAAAAAAGGTGAGGCAATATCAAGTGCTATCAGCGAAGGCGCTAAGGCCCCCTGGTATATACAACCCTTTATTATTGCCGGACTTGTGGCAAATGTCATAGCATCATTCGCTTCAGCAGGAAGTTATGCAAACGGTGGTATAATCGAGGGTGCAAGCAAGATTGGTGACATGAACATTGCAAGGGTCAATGACGGGGAAATGATATTAAACGGTAGCCAGCAACACAAATTATTCAGTATGTTAAATGCGAATGGCGGTGTTACGGCAACCAATCAAGGAATTACATCAACGACCGTCAGATTGCGTGGCGAAGACTTATTTATGTCAATTAAAAACTATATGAAGATAAACCCATCAAAGAAACTTTAACAACATGATACAAGGCAAATTCTCAGACATAGACGGTGCGCAATATACCGTACAGTTCAACGTAACAGAAAACATAACAATAAACGACGATAATGACAATACCATACGTTTTGCCGAGACCCCCGTCACGATTTCGACGGAGTATGACGATGAGTCCATGATTTATGTGAAAAAGTGTACGGTCAGACTTCGCACAACCCGTCTTATAACCTCTCTGTTCACGGACGATGACAGAGGTGTTCATGTGACGGTCAAGAAAGACGGGCAGGCGGCGGAATGGTTTGACGGTTATGTTGAACCAACCACATATAATCAAGACTTCCAACTTGTAGAAAATGAGTTGGAGGTCAATTGTGTTGACTATCTTGGAACGCTCAAAAACCACAAGTATAAGGAGAGTTTGGGATTTGAGCAGGGAAAGGCAGAAGCAACGACAGTAAGCATGTTGACAATATTGCGAAATATATTGCCACAAGGAATGTTGCTTGCGCCAAGATGGCTTTATTACGACGATGGTTCAAGCACTCCAAAGGAACTTTTGAAGAATATATACATGAGTGAATATTTCGCTTTCGGAGATGACGAAGATAATTGGTTAAGCGAGGAAGACATGCTTTCGGAAATACTACACTATCTTAATATGAAGATTTGTTCCGTGACTACTTCATATTTCTTGTTCCCACCAACAATGCAGAAGACCGTGGGAAGTTACAACGTATATAACTTGGAGACCGATGCGTCGGTAACAAGCATTGTTACCAATGTAAGCAATGTTGACGATACATTCTATTGTGGTGACGATATGCAAGTTAGTTATAACGACATTGTGAAAAAACAGTTCACAAAATGTTCATTGGTGACATTGAGCAAGGAATCACTCAACGTATTCGATGACAATGACATAACAAGTGATTACGTGAATTACAACACACTCCTTTACACGGCAGACGGAGAAGACAAAAATATAAAGCACTATGGCATAAAGGTATGCAAAAACGGCAAGTGGCAGTTCAGATACATCAAGAATCAGTGGCAAGACCCAAACCATAGCCAAGCATACGAAATAGGTGACTATACGACATTAACTGAATATGACCAAGACGGTCTTGCAATCAATCAAAACAAGATATTGCAGACAATGTGCAAAAACCGTCTCGCTCCAATCCTTCTGAAAATAGGTAACACCGACATGAACAGATGGGCAGACGTTACGGAAATGGGAGATAAGGACTATTCAGTGAGGGAAATATCTTCAAGCGCAACAATATATATTCCTAACAACGGAATACAAGTGGCTTCAAGTTATCCCATAGCCACAGAAGGCGAGGCTTTTGCAGATAACCTTGCAAGAATTATGTTACAAGACGGTGGTATGATTGAATACAAGGGCAACACCGACATAACAGATTTAAGACCCGAAAGTGACATCTATGACAACTATATAATTGTCAGCGGAAAAATACAGTTCTTTCCGACAAATCAACAGTTGGAGGGATATGCTAACGGACAGTGGTGGAGTGACATCGCAACGGATGAAAATAATGTAATCGTTTATTGCCGTGATTACATAAACCATACACCGACAGAGTGCGGACAGATAATCGGTGCAACCGTCGAAAGGTGGCAAGCCAAGCCAAGAAACGGTGAAACAAAGATAGTAAGGACATATCATGATGAATACCCACAATTCTTCAATGACAAACAGAACGTCAAGAATGGTGTTGATTATTATCCCGTACTTGATAGTGACGGTTATAAATCAACATATCTTCCAAAGATATTTAATTCCGGTAATTATGACAGTGTGAAATTCCGCATTACACAGTATATCAAAGATGTTCCCGTCTTGGTTTGTCAATGCAAAATCGGCAACAAATATCTTGTCGAAGTCAAGAAAGACAGTTCTCCAACATCATTTGAAACAAAATACCTTTGGCTAACTCAGCAAGAGGCATACACTCAATACAATGTACCGACCGGAAAATTGACTTTCTGTGTCACCATATCACCAAGTAATGATTCAAATTTCTTTGGTCAGTCATACGATTTTACCGACAATGAAGTGTCTTTGAACTATATCGGAGAAAGAGGTATTGCAATACCGATAAAGAAGACCGACAACCTACAAGGTAAGATGGAGTTCAAAGTCATTAAGTTATTCTATTATAACCCACAATACGGCACATATCAACCTGACGTTTACAATTCACATTATTATACGAATTGGGAATATGACCATATAACGGAAAGTCTCTCAGAACGTATTGGAAGTGTAATGATTGAAGACTTTGAGATTAAGATTGTCAGCGGTCTCAAATACGAAGAGGAAGGCGGTGACGCTAATGACAGAACGACAATATTGCATTACAATGATGCAAATACCAATGAAGAGGATGAAGTGTCTTTGAACTATGCTTCAAGGCTCACATTGAGGGAATACATGGATAAGAAGGTTACAGTTGACCCGTCTTATAACTATACATACGCAAATGACAGAAACGGTGTATTACAGTACGTCAGAAAAGTCAACGATACACTCAACAATCGTGAAGACTATCTTGAAGAGATGTTCGTCCAAGACGTAGTCAGTGCCAAATCTACCCCAAAACGAACAATTGACGTGTCAATGTGGCATGACAAGACCCATGCAATGAACCAAGTGCCTTTCAGCAAGAATTTCGCTTTTGACTACCTCGATGGCACATACCATATAGAAGAGGAGAAAATTGACGTAAAACAGAAAACAAATACTTTAAAACTTGTTGAAAATTAACTATTTATAATAAAAAGACTTTGATGAAATTGACAAAGGAAACATTGCAGAACATCAACGGCACTGTGTGCATAGTATCGGGTATTGCATTATATTATCTATCATTCTTGCTGACTCTGAAAATCGGTCTTGATGTTATAAGTGCAGGAGGTACACTCTTTGCGACGGGACTTGCCTTCTTTGGTCTCAGCGCATTCTTCAAGAATCAGTTAGTAGAATTTGAGACGAAAATAATGAAGAAAATCGAAGACCAAAATGAAAATAAGTGATAACTTTGACTTGGAAGAGTTTATAAATTCAGCAACCGCCAAGAAATACAAGATTGACAATTCACCAAACGACGAGATTGTGAAAAACATTAAAACATTGGTTATCAATGTGTTACAACCAATTAGAAATCAATGGGGCAAGCCAATCAAGGTAACGAGCGGATATCGTTGTAAGACACTGAACGACAAGGTGAAAGGAAGCAAGACAAGCCAACACTTGACCGGAGATGCTGCCGATATTACCGTAGGGTCTCCAAGCGAGAACAAGAAACTGTTCCACCTAATAGTTGACATGTATTACAAGAAAGATGTCGATTTTGGTCAGTTAATAGATGAATATGATTTTAAGTGGTTGCATATCAGCAACTTACGCAAAGGAAAACCCAATCATCAAATATTGCACTTGAAATAGAATATAAACGTTTATATATCAAATTGTTATGAAATTAACCAAATATTTTAAATCGCCTCAGCAATTGGCAGATTATCTCAACGGAAAGACATTGCCATCAAACGTACTTGCGGTGGTACTCTCAGAAGACGGGCAGGACATTGACGAAATACAGTTCTCAACAAACGACGTGACAAAGGTATTCACCAAGTTCGTCACATTCAATGATGCTGATGTTGAGCGTTTGCAGGAGGAATTGGAGCAAGCACAGGCACAAATCGAAGACCTTGAAGGACAAGTTGATGCTTGGCATGATAAATGGGACGAGTGCTACCAAGACTTACAGACGGCAAATGAGACCATTGCCACATTGAATGTCACAATTACACAAAAGGACGCAATCATCGCCGAGAAAGACGCAACAATAACAACACAATCGGCAACAATCCAAGACCTTCAGTCACAACTTGCAACCGCAAATGCAACAATAACAAGTCTTCAGAATGACATAACGTCATACGATAATCAATTACAAGTAATCTAATCAGTTATGGCAATACAGAACGAAATAACAAGAATATCAAATGCTAAATCTTCAATCAAACAAGCCATTGAATCAAAGGGTGTGGAAATACCATCTTCAACCTTGATTGATGATTATTCCGGTTATGTTGATGACATTGTCATTGGTGGCGAGGTTGGTGTTGAGAAATTCCTTTCAAGCAACGGAATAACAAGGCTTGTATTGACACCCGACATTCAGATGCCTGTAACAACGTCAAAAAATGACGAGACATTCATGGATTCCCAAGCAATTAAAGAGTTGGTGATACAATCAGACGCTATTATACCCAATAACACTTTCGCTCGCTATGGAGCAACATCAACACCGTGGGGTGCACCAATTGAGAAGATAACAATCTCATCTTCAACATATTGTGAACGTGACTATATTGGAAGTGAGACCGCAACCAATCCAAGCCTTTCTTATGCTTTGGTGTGGGGTGCACTTTCAGCAACGAGCAACCACCTTCCAATATGTTCAAAAGTTATATTAGATTGTCAACCAACACGTTTGGGTAATCATCTTCTTTCGGATTTTGTAAATTTGAAATCACTTGACATACCATCAACCGTGACAGAACTTGGGATGATGTGTTTCAGTGGTTGTGGATTTGAGACTTTTACAATTCCAAGCCAAATAACAACACTTGGAACAGAACCATTCCGCAAGTGTCTTTCACTCCACACGGTATATTGTGAAACGACCACACCACCAACGGCAGGCGCAAATATATTTAATGGTTGCACGGCATTAACACACGTATATGTTCCTTCTTCAAGTGTTGAAGCATATAAGCAAGCAAGCGGATGGAGCACTTATGCAAATCTTATCGAAGCAATGCCTTCTTAATATAACTTATTAATAATTAAAGAATTATGATACAAAATGAAATAGATAGAATTACAGAAGGCAAGGCGGACTTGCGGACGGCAATAATTGCAAAGGGTGTTGATATACCATCTTCAACCTTGATTGATAATTATGCGCTTGCCATACATGACATAGACCTTGGAGGCGAAATGACCGAAGAAGTAAGGAAAATCGTGAACCGAACGGCAACAAGTATTGTTGTACCATCAACAGTGCAATACTTACGTCCCGCTTCTTTCTATAATTGCACATTACTTCAAGAGATAGTAATGTTACCGACAACACCACCAACAAGAGGTTTGGATAGTTTGGAAGGGACAAACAATTGTGTGATATATGTACCCGACGAGAGTTTGACAGATTATCAGAATACATGGACGGACTTGGCAACACGTATTCAAGCATTGTCAGGAAGAACAATGACTTATGACTTCGGCAATGCAAGTGAAGACAGTGAAGCAATTCCAACATACGAGAACAAGACAAGGGAAATCAGATATGAAACACAACGTTTGACAACTTGGATGACAACGGAATACGACGGCCTTTATCTTACAGGTAGTGCATACGACAATCTCTATTGGATGAAACGTAATCGGGTTGCTACAAACACAATAATAGGTTTATACAACAAGGCACCCAGTAAACGTGCGTTCAGTATCGACACAAAGGGTTATAACACAATAACATTGACCAATGGTTATCCATCAACATGGTCGGCAAGCACGTTCTCTTACATTGACGGCGGCACGATAACGGTCGCCGATGATGGAAAGAGTGCAACGATAACGGTAAATCAAGGTGTAACTAAGGTTGATGTAATGGTGAAACAAATGACAACAATAACAACAATGGTATTCACAATGTAATAGAAAAAGATTATCATTCCATATTTCAACGTCTTCGGACGTACAAAAAACCCATCTATCTTCACAGACGGATGGGTTTTACAATAATGTAAAAGAATCTTAATTAAATTAGTTTTCCATTCTTTCCATTGTATGTTCCCATCGTCCCCAATCACCAATATAAAATGTCACCTTGACTTTTTGTTCATTGTCAATAACGACAAATTCATTATCGTCTCGTATTACACTATTATATTGATTAAACATCTTGATATATCTTCTAACAACATTAATGTCTTGAAGATAATTGTTGGTCAGTAACTTATCCATCAAATGATAATCAAGATGACCTTGGTTAACGTCAGTATCAACCGTTATGTAATAAGTTAATACGTAACCATTGAATTTCATGCCAACATTAAAGCCGTCATTCTGTAAGTGTGCACCGCCATAATTGAAGATGTCATCAATTATGTTGTCAATGGTTTTGTCATCATAGTCTTTGAGTTCTTCAATCTCAAATGTAATGCTTTTGTACCATTCACC
>ODAI013853574.1_pt1 | contig 24592 bp, 45 predicted proteins | sample 1539321 | NCBI WGS metagenome assembly ODAI01 (sample SAMN02144231, study PRJEB22623) | gut metagenome | biome: sheep rumen | host: Ovis aries | place: New Zealand
GGCCTTTAGTTCCTTCGTAGCCATCCGGCGTCACCTTCCTTGTCAACAAACTGAAGACCTTCCCCTTTAGGGGAAGGGGGACCGCCGCCGCAGGCGGTGGTGGATGAGGTCCCCGTCTGGGCTCAGCTCACCGTCACACAGCAGACGTGATTGGGCTCCACGACCAGCGCGCCGGTATTGTAGGCCGCGACCAGGCTGCCCTCCGTCCGCATGTACTCGGCGGGCACCTGCGCCACGGCGACGGCGCTCTTCTGGTAGCAGAGGAACTCTCCGTCGAGGTTCGCGTCCTGGTAGACCTTGAAGCCCATCACCTTCAGCATGCTACCGCTGACCTCCACGTCCGTCTCGGCCTGGAGATCCTCATCCTTGGCCAGCTCGCCGAAGAGCACCGGCGGCACCACCATCACCCGGCCCTCTGCCGGGCACCCGCGCTCATCCATCGCGGTCTTCACATCGACCAGGCAGTCGTACATCGTCGCCCGGCTGAGGTTCAGCGTCAGGGTGATCCCCGCGCCGGCGGCGATCACGGTCTTTTGCGCCGCAGCCAGCGCGCCGCCCAGCTTCGCGCCGGCCTCCCGCAGGATGTTGACCAGCACCTGGCTGTTCGCGCCGAGCGGGATCTCCACGTTCACGCTCTTGACCGTACCCGCGGCCAGCGTCCCGGTGGTCAGGCTGTCCGGCCCGCCGGTCTCTCCGTAGGTCTTGATGCCGCTGTAGCCCGTCACCACCGGCACGCCCGTCTGGATGTTCGGGTCGCTCTCATAGCTCCGATCCGCCGTCGCCGCGTAGGGCGAGGCCGCTTCCAGCGCGTTATAAAACGCGGCGTCCGGCATCCCGACGCCGCCGTCGAAGTATTTGATCTCGCTCATGGGTCAAAACCTCCGTTAATCATAGATCTTCTCCCTCTCCCGCTTGATCCCGTGCTCCATATCGTCATACCGCAGCCGGTACACGTACAGATCGCAGATCAGCCCGGGGGAGAGGTGGGCCATCTCGCCCCAGCGCAGCCCGGCCACCAGGCCGTAGCTCATCAGCATGCGCCAGGTTAAGTGTTCTCTTTTTTTTTGAGCTCTTCGAGGACGACATCGACCTCGCCCTCGTCCTCGTCGGCCTCGGCCTCCATGCGGATCCCCTCCGCGAAGGCCCCGAGCACCGCCATCTGCACCTTCGCCATGCTCAGCGGGCTGGGCGAGATGTGCGCCCCGAACCAGCGCCGGTCCACGTCCAGCTCCCGGCCCTCGAGATATTCGCCCTCCCGGGCCAGGATCGTCACCGCGTCGAGGAGCGTGCTCATGCTCCTGGTCTGCTCCGCGATCTTCGCCTGGTCGAACCCGTCCACCGTCTCCTCGAACCTTGCCAGCGCCTCGGCGGTGTACGCCAGGGCAAACGTCCTTTTCCCAATCTTTAAGGGTGTGGTTTTCATTTTGCGCGTCTCCTTTGGAATGCAAAACGCCGGGCCCCGGGTCTCCCCGTGAGCCCGGCATCGGGTCAGCCTCCCGCGGTCGCGTCCGTGATCCCGGCGAGATCCTTGAGCCACTGCAGGCCCACGGTCTCGTCCTGGAAGTTCGCGATCTTGCGGAAGCGGCGCTTGTTGGTGCTGTCCACTTTCAGCGGCTTTGCAGGGCCGGAGCAGGTGGGCGTCTGCCACTCGACGGCCCCGGAGGGCTTGGTGGTGGCGTTCTCCGAGTCCTGCGCCAGCATGAGGTCGTAGACCCAGGTGCACTGATAAGTGACATTGTTTCTCTTCTGGCGGACCCGCATGTAACCGTAGCCCACAGTCTCCGACGGGCCGTCGTGGTCCGTGTAGTAGGTGGAGTTGCCCTGCGTGACCTCGTCCAGCAGGCCCAGGTAGACCTTCTCGTCCTCGAGAAGGTCGTCGGTCTCGAGCGTGTAGGTCATGCCGGTGATCGAGTTGTCGTTCTCCGCGTCCTCGTCGTCGGCCCGCAGCGGGTTATTGCTCCGCTCAATGTTGAGGTCTACCCGGCGGAGCTTGCCCAGGAACATGCCCGGCGCGTAGGTGGGCTCGCTGCCGGGCGTGTGGGCCAGCTTCTTCGCGACCACAGCATACCTCAGTCCGATAAATGCCATGCTAAATCACTCCGTTTCGTAGGTCATGACGGGACGCGGCCCGTCTTCAGGAAATCGTCCCACATTTTCTCCAGGCGCTGCTGCACCGGCTGGGCGCTCATCTCGTCGGCCTCGTCCGTCCAGTGGTAGGTCCGGCCATCGCGGCCCTCGCGGCGTTTCCACCGGCTGGAGCCGTGGTAGAGGATGAAGGCCTTCGTCGCGTTGCGGACGCCGGTCTTGCTGTCCTTCCCCTGGGGGTAGATGTCGATGGACTTCACGCCGCCCACGTCCGTCACCTTGTGCGGATAGTTGATCGAGTCGATCATCTGGCCGGTCTTGCGGAGGCGCTTCCGGGTCGCCACGGTCTTCCACGCGCCGCGGATCTCTTCCGCCGCCGCGAAGCACATCGCGTCCGCGACCTTTCCGGAGTATTCCCCCATGCGGCGCATGTCCGCGATCAGGCCGTCGAGGCCGCTTGTGTCGAAGGTTGCCATCTTCAATCCTCCGGGATGCAGTACGCGATCCAGTGCCAGTGGGTGAAGCCGCTGTCTTCCAGCAGGCCCGAGGTCACCAGCTGCCAGCTGACGCCCGCGTCGTCCATCGCGTCCTCGACGGCCTGGGCCTCTCGGAAGCCCTTGCCGCCCCAGATCAGCAGGTGGACCGCCACGCGCCACTGCCGCTCCGCGGTGCCGTCGTCGCCGATCAGCCGCGCGTCGCTCTCCATCGCCCAGACGCCGTAGTCCGCCTGCATGTCCTCCGCGTCGCGCCACGCGCCCTCCGCGAAGGGGATGGTCAGCTTCTCCAGCTCCCGGGTCAGGTCAGCATACCGCATCGCCACGGTTGATCACCCTCTCGATCGTCAGCTCCATGTGGAGATCCTTCGTCACGTAGGCCCGGAGCACCGCGTATCTTTTCCCCTCGAAGAAGACCTCGGTCTCCTCGCCGTAGTTGTCATAGTGCCCGATGTCGAGGATCCATCTCGGCTCGTGGCCGTAGTTCATCGCCTCGTAGACCTCGGCCCGGCTGACGTTCTTCACGTCGCAGGGCACGGTTCGCCCGCCGTTCGGTCCGGTCTCGTAGACGCCGCGCGCCTTCGGGGCCGCCTGGAGCAGCGTCACCTCGCTGGAGCGGATCGTCGTGCTCACGAGGGATCCCCCCAGTCTGTGTACCCCGTGGCGACTTGCAGCTGTCCCTTCTGCATGTCGTAGGAGGCTTGCAGCCGGTCGCGCACGTCGCTGTCCTCGCGCCCGAAGTGGATCCGGCAGTAGGTGAGGATGGCCTGCTCGACGAGCGCGTCCATGCTGCTGGCCGCCGTCACGCCCGCGATGCCCAGGTCGAGCTTCGCCGCCTCGATCATTTCCAGCAGGTCCTCATCGTGCCGGGTGGTCCCTTCGGCCCGCACGGCCTTCCGTGCTCTCTCCAGCAGATCCATCACTCACTCACTCCTCGTTAAAAGTCCCAAATTCGCATCGAATGCGAATTTGGTGTAAAACCCCCAGTCTCCCCTGAAAGGGGAGATGTCCCCGCAGGGACAGAGAGGTTACCCCTGCGCCGCCAAAATCTCCGCGATGATCTCGGCTTTCTTGGTCGCGCTGAGGGTGATGCCCATCTCGCCAGCGAGCGTCCTGAGCTGGGCTACAGTCAGGGCGGTCAGCTCATCCTCTGACAGGACGCCATTGCCGTCCGTGTCGCTGGCGGTCATTAAGGGGCGAAGGTCACCTTGACGAAGGCCAGCGGGTTCTCCAGGCCGGCGTCGAACAGGCTGTAACCGCCCACGATGTCCTCGAAGGTCTTGGGATCGAGGGCGTGGTTGAGGAACAGGGTCTCGAAGTCATTGGCCAGGAGATACCGCGGGATGCCGAAGTAGGCCACGTTGTCCGCCAGGTTCATATCCTCCCGGACCTTGAAGCCGTAGAGGACGCCCGTGCTGGTCGGGTCGGCGGTGGGGGACGGGATGAAGGCCTTGTTGCCCGCGCCGTCGTTGATGCCCGCGAAGATGTTCCAGATGGTCAGGTTGTTCGCGTAGACCACCTTCGCGCCGGTGCCGCGGATCTTGGCCAGGGCGCCGCGGATGCCCGCGTCGGTCGTGGGCACGGCGGTCACGACGTTCGCCGCCGCGATGCCGGTGGCCACCGCGTCCAGGCGGGTGAGGATCTGCCGCTCCTTCGCGACGCCGATGCGCTCCGCGATGTGCTGCTCGACCCACGCGCCGAAGGCGTCGAGGCTCTGCCACTTCATCTTGCGGCTAATCACCAGGTGCTTCTTGATCTCGACGCCCGCGAGGTCGAGGAGATCGAAGGTGTCCTGCTCGTCGTCGTTCGCGACGGCCTCCTGGGTGGCGGCGGCGTCGCCCTGATTGATGGCCTTATGCCGCGGGATCTGGAAGCCGCTGGTCATGTAGCTCTTCGTGGCGTCCTGATACATCGGATACTGGCTCTCGACCAGCTCCACGATGCGGTTCATCATCTCGGTGGGGACGACGGGCTGAGAGTTGGAGGTCAGGAACGTGAAGGCTTGCCGCTCCTCGGGGCTCATCTCGCCGAAGAGGTGCACGCCGTCGCGCACAGCCAGGTTCTTCAGGTAGGCCCGGCGGTACTCGGGGCTGCCGGCGTTGTACTCGGTCTGGGCGGCGGGGGTCGCGGCGCTGCGGCGGAGCACGGTGCCCGCGCCGGCGGCGATGCGGTTCGCCAGCTCCTGCCGGCGGGTCTCGGCGTCGGCCAGCTGCTGGCGGCGCTCGTTGATCCAGTCCAGGGCCTCGCTGAAGTTGGCGAGGTCGGCGTCCTGGTCGTCCATGTGGCTGCGGATCTCCTCGGTGGCGGTGTCCAGCTCAGAGGCCATCATCGCCATGATCTGCTCACGGGTGAATTTCATGGTCATTTTCCTCCTGTCAATTTGAGTTTCAATTCCAGGCGTGCTTTTGCTTTTCGCCGGGCGTCCCACGCGCGCAACTCCTGCGCGGCCCAGTTGCTCTCTCCGGCTTCCAGGCCCCGGGCGAATATCTCAGTAGCCCCATTTGCGGGGATCGAGACAGCTGAAACATCATAAACCTTGCGGACCGCGAGGATCCGCCTTCTGACGGTGATCATCCCCGTCTCGTGGTCCTCGATGACCTCGCGGCTGTCCTTGTCTACCGTGAACGCGTAGCTCATGGTATCCGTGTAGCCGCCGCGGATCTCGTCCGCGATCTGACGGCCCAGCTCCGTCCCGCCCAGGTGGCCGAGGATGTGCAGGCCGTGGTCGTCAATGTTGAGCTCCAGCGTCCGGTTCTTGATCCGGGCGAAGACGCGGCCATGGTGGTCGTACTGCATGATCACGTCGCTCATGTCCGCGCGGTCCAGCGCGTGCGGATCGACGCACTCCTCGACGGCGTAGCCGTCCGAGCGCCACAGCTCGTAGTAGTTCCCAAATGTCGTGGCGTAGCCCTCGACGTCGTAGCTGGTCTCCTCCGAACCCCCGGCGCGGATCTCCAGCGGCTGCGCCAGCTGGCGGAACTCCCGGCCCTGCGCGATCTGGCGCTCCAGCCAATCCGGCAGGCGCTCAAGCATCTCTCTCGGCATCGTTCTCTGCCTCCTTCTCCTGGTCGGCGTGGCCGACCTTGTCCTCTGGCGGCTTGGCCGCGTCGTAGTATTCGCCGCGCGTGGGCAGGCGCTGGCCGAGCCCGTTCGGCAGCGGCGGCATGTTGAGGATCTCCCGGATCTCGTCCACAAACATCAGGCCGCGGTCGCTGGCGTCCCGGATCAGCTGGAGCTTGTCGCGGTTGCTCAGGTACTGCGTCCGGTTCGCGCTGAGGAAGAATTTGTTCTCCCCGGCGATCTCCCGCTCCGTGTAGAGCATCCGGGTGATCACCTCGCTGGCCTGGATGGCAAAGACCTCCGTCGCGCCCTCGTAGAAGGCCGCCCAGGCGTCGCCGATGGCCTTGTTCTGCAGGACGTCCTCGTTCACGCCAAAGTAGTTGAACACGTTGGTCTGGATCAGCCGCATCTGCTCCGCGTCCACGGTGTAGGGCTTCTGATCGACCTGCCTGATCTCCTCGTAGGTGTTGGGCACCAACAGGATCCCGCCGCCGCCGCTCTTGAGCTGAGACTCATTAAACCGGTCGCGCTCGCGCTTGAGGTCCTCGTGCTTCGAGAAGTTCTTGAGCCGCGCCATGAAGCGGAAGGTCGCGGCGTTTTTGATGCCCTCGGTGATCCCCTGGCGCTGCATGTCCAGCAGCTGGAGCGTCGGGTCGAGGGCCGTATTGGATTCGCCGAAGAGGTCGTCCTTGTACTGGAACCGGGTGAGGATCCCCACCCGGTGCAGCTCCATAGCCGCCACGTCGCCCTCGCCGAAGGTGAAGCGCATCCACGGCATGCCGGCCTCGTCTCCCACCAGCTCCCAGTCCCTGGGCGCCACGGCGATCAGGCCCACCGTCGCCCCGATCTCGTCCAGCACCGGGCAGAGGAAGCAGGTGTTCCGCACGTCCAGCACCGTCGAGGCCCGGTAGAAGAATTGGCTCCAGGTCTGGAAGGCGTTGGGCCCGCCCCGGGTCCTGGCCCTCAGCTTCGCTTGGGCCGGCCCGACATAGTGGGGCTCCAGCTTGGCCACCGCCCGGGCCCGGGTGTCGATGGCCGCCCGGATCAGCTCCGACTCGTACATCTCGCCCTTCCAGTCGGTGAAGGCGGGCCGGTAGCCCGTCATCGTCTGCCAGGTCGAGGAGCCCCTCGGTCGGCGCAGCCGCCCGAACAGGCTGCTGAACATGCCCATGCGTCTCCCTCCTCAGTTCGTATCATGGTCAGGTAGTGGATGTGGTGCCGGCTTGTCAGCCGGCATTTCTGAGCTGCTCCCCGATCTCATCGTGGAAGCAGCTCCTCATGCAGAGCGCGTCCAGCAGCGCGGCCATGCCGTCGATGTGGCACAGTCTGCGCAGCTTGACCAGCTTTTTGAGATTGCTCTCCGCGTTGACCTTGAGCGCCGAGTCCAGCATGTGGATCTTCATCAGGTCGTTGTCCCCGATGTGGATCCTGCCGTCGTTGATCAGGCCCTCGGTCTCGTTGATGATGCCGGTGAGGTTCTCGCCCTGGCGGACGTCCGACATTTTGAAGCCGTAGTTCGCCATGTCCTGCACCAGGTACTGGGCGGAGTAGCGGTCGTAGCCCACCGCCAGGGGCAGGATCTCGTACTCCTCGATCAGCCGGGTGAACCAATTGTAGCAGTCGTGGTAGTCCACAAAGTTCTCCCCGCTGAGGGTGAGGAGTCCCCGCTGGCGGTAGATGTCATAGGGCACCCCGTCCCGCGCTTCGGCCTCCTTGAGCTTCGCCGCCGGCAGGAAGAATTGGGTGAGCCCGTAGAGCTCCCCGCCCTTCTCCACCACGATGCAGCAGGCCGTGAGGTCCGTCGTCTGGGAGAGGTCGATGCCGCCCACGCAGTAGGATCCGCGGAAGTCTTCCAGCGTCAGCCGCTTGCCGCAGGCCGCCGCCACCGCCTCGCCCTTGAGCCAGGCCTGGGTGGCGTTCTGCTTCAAGCAGCAGTACTTGGTCAGGAACTCGACCTTCCGGCTCAGGGACGTGTAGGCGCTCTCGATCTGATCCTGGATGAACCGCGCGGACACCGACGTCCCCAGCCCCGGCAGGCTTTTCCGCAGCTCGTTGATGTCGTCCCACTTCTGAATGTCGTCGATCATGTACAGCAGCGGGAGCAGCCGGGTCTCCCGCCCGTCCCCTTGCAGGTAGGCGGTGGCCCGCTTCATCAGGTCGTCGTAGATCCCCTCGTCCTCATAGCCGCCGGATGTGATCATCAGGGTGAGCGGCTGCCTCCGCGCGCCCGTGCCGGAGACCATGACCTCGTACTGCTTGAGACCCCGCAGACCCGGCCAGGAGGATCCCTCGTCGCAGACGGTCAGGTGCGGGTTGTAGCCGTCGGCCTTCTTCTCGTTGAACGCGATTTTCTTGATCGTGGTGTTGCTCGCGTCCACGTAGAGGTCGTTCTTCCGCCGCCGTGTCCGGCTCGCGAAGGGCGGCTCCTGGTCCACGTTGAACTGGAACGCGCTGTAGACCAAGTCGGCCTGGTCCAGCTTCGGGGCCACGCAGTAGACCTCCGCGCCATACTCCCCGTCGCCGTAGACCATGTAGTTCATGATCCCCGCGGCGAGCAGCGTCTTGCCCATCTTCCGCCCCAGCACCATGAAGCACTCGCGGAAGTGCCGCGCCCCGTCCTCGTCCACGATCCCGAAGATCAGCGACACCGCGGCCTTCTGCCACAGCTGCAGCTCCAGCCGCCCCGGCGCGAGGGTGCCCTTGTTGTGGTGGCAGAATCGCTCGATGAACCGGATCGCCGTGTTGGCCTTCTTCTGATCGAAGCGCAGCCGCCCCTCGTCCAGCTCTGTCACGATCCGCTCATACAGCAGCCGGATCCACCGCCCCACCACGATCGACCCGTTGCGGATCCCCTGCCAGTAGGCCAGGATGTAGTTATCCATCGCCGTTCAGGAAGGCGTCCAGGTCGTCGGCCTTCCGCTGCTCCTCTGGCACCAGCTCCGTCAGCTGCCGGATGATCGCCTGGTAGTTTTTGTCCAGCTTGATCCAGAGCCCCGCCTCCGGTCTCTCCCGGCTGTACGGCTCCACCTTCTCCGACTGCTGGAAGAGCTCGGTCATCCCGTTCGCCTCGATATCGGCGTGCAGCTCATTCAGCCGCACCCGCAGCCGCGCCGCCTGGGTGATCAGCCCCTCGACCAGCCGCTTCTTATTCTCCGGCATCCCCTCGAACAGCTTCTCCAGCCGCGCCCGCTCCCGCTTCTCTGTCAGCGGCGGCGTCTCCGCTACCTTCGCCGCCTCCCGGATCAGCTCCGCCAGCACGGCGGTCTGTCTCGGCGTCAGTTCCGCCAGCATCCTGGCGACTTCCGCCATCTCCTGTCTTTTCGTCGCCATCTGCTCGCCTTCTTTCGCTGATTCTGCTCTTCTCCGCGGGCTGGGGGTGGGGGTGTTCTCCTGCGCGCGCATGCGCGGGGGCCTATGCGCGCCCGTGGAGAGCTTGATTGAAGTCGATGTCTGGGGTGGGGCCGGGCGCTGATTTTTCCCGCACCCAGGGGGGCTATCAGCGGACGGAGACCTCCCCGCTCTCACTCACGCGCCAGCGCCGCGACGTCCCGCGCATCTCCTCATGCCGCAGGTCGTGGCACTCCTCGCAGAGCAGCGCCAGGTTGTGCCAGTTGAGCGTGATCTCCGGGTTGCCCAGGTTCTCGGGTGTCAGCGGTCTGATGTGGTGGACCTCTGTGCCCGGGGTGATCAGTCCCTTCTTCAAGCAATCCTCGCAGAGGCCGCGCTTGCTGGCCTTGTATGCGGCCCGGCATCGCTTCCAGGCCTCCGAGCCGTAGAATCCAGCCGCAAACTTTTCGCCCTGCATGCCGTCACCTTCTCATAACGTGCGCCAAGCCCACCCGGCGCGAAGGGGTTGACGCGCCGCGCACATCCCTCGGGCGGTGGAGACGCAAGTCCCGCCGCGCTGCCTTGAAATTGAGATACAAAAAGACCGCGGCCCCGCTCGGCTGCGGGTGCGGTCTGTGGTCGGTCTATACGATTTGCGAGTGTATCATAGCCGATCCCGATTCCGTTGTCAAGGTGTATACACCAAATTTATCACAGCGGCAGGTCGTCGGCCTTGGCAAAAGGCGAATTGTCCGTCATCTTCGTGAAGTTGTCCGCCGTCACGCCGATGTAGATCAGCGTGGTCGCCGGGCTTTCGTGATAGAACCATTCCTGCAGGATGGCAATGTCGTGATTCCGCTGGTAATACTGATAGCCGAAGGTCTTCCGCAGGCTGTGGCACCCGAGCGGGATCGGGCAGTGTGTGAGCTGCTGGATCTGTTTGATGTCCGCCAGTGCGGTCTGGCGGCTGATGTGCTTGGTCTCCTTGTTCGGCGTCCTGGTTCGGGATGGGAAAAGCCAATCGCCGTCCGCCATGTCGCCGCAGCGGGCTTTGAGGATCTTCCGCAGCTGCGCGTCGATCGAGATTGTGATCTTCTGCGCGCTCTTCTTGTGGGCCTGCTTCTGCGGCAGGTAGGTGTAGAGCTTCTGGCCCCGGAGATCTCCGACCTTCAGCTGGACCATGTCGCCCACGCGCAGGCCGAGCCGGATCCCGACCTCGAAGAGCAGGAACATCCGCCGACCGTGCGTGTCTTCCAGCCTGGCCAGCGTGACCTCCATGTCGCGGATCGTGTCCAGGCTCCTGATCGGCTGCATACGTGCGCCCATGTGATGCCCTCCAATTTAACGTTACTAAAAGTCTGTAAAGTTTGAAATGGTTCTCAGGTTCTCCGTTATATAATGTAAGAAATCAGCGGAAAGCCGGCAGATTGGCCCGAACTTGTCACCCGCTTATTTTGCGGGGGTTCGCAGATTCTAAAAAATGAAAGCAGTAGTCGCGGGGTCAGTTGTGAATGATAACATTCTCCTCTTTGCTGCCGTCTGGACTATATCGAAACTCGTGGCTGACGCAAGTGATGCAGTTGTTCTTTTTCCCGTAATCGATGTCTATCATGACCCGCGCGGATTCTCCCGTCGTTGTTTTTCTGATCGCTTCCAGAAGATCAATAAGTTCAACAAGGTTCATGTGAATACCTCCTTTTGCTTCGTTGCGCAATCGTGTCGCTTAAGAAATCACCCATGGCCGGGGATAATGCAATCGATAAAAACTTGCCATAATGGCTAAGGATTAAATCGAGTGCGGCTTTGGCTTCCTTGTCCATGTGTGCGATGGTGTCAATGGCGTCCTGGCTAATGCCCAGGTAAGCACCCATGGCCTGAAGATCAGATAACGGGCTTTGCACATCTGATAGGCCTGTAAGCCAATCAGTGGAAACGGATGTATTTTCTGCGATCGCTTTGAGATGTTCATAAACGGGCAAGCGTTCCCCGCTCAAATAAAACCCCAAAGACTGACGTGAAATATTGATTTGCTTTGCGAAATCTGTTTGTGTTTTGCCTGATTGCTGATACAGTATATTAAGCCTGTCCTCAAAAGTGCTATCCTTGCATTTCTTTCGCATTAGGAATCATTCTGCCCTTCTTTCGTTTGTCAGCGCTTCGATGGCCATTAGCACCTTGGCCCTTCTGTCTTCTGATATATCGCGTCGCAGCCAGTTAGACAATGTAACCCAGTGGATGCCGATCTTGTCGGCGACCTTCCACATAGGCAAGTCGTTTTTAAACATGAGAAGGAGAATATCCTTGTTGGCAGGGCTGCGCCTCTTCGCTGGAGATGTAAGCCGATTTGTGTCTACGTCCTCATGTCGGTACGAAAGCTCTGAGACGATAAAGCGAATGTCTTCAATGGTTGTCACGCGCCCGCGCGCTTCGTTCCCTTCCAGCCATTCTATCAGGCGGTCTCCATCAATCAGTCTCATTTGCGTCCTCCTTCGGCGGTTCCGGCCACAAAGCCCAATGTGTCACTTCCTGCGGAAGAACGGGTGATACACCAGTTCTCCAAGCTCCATCTTGCAGTTTGCCTTTGTCTACCGTTCGTGTGCCGTCCGGAAACTTAATAGTGACAAGCACTCTATCGGATTCTGTGCGCCACATAGCTTTGGCCCATTTTTCTGTTCCGTATAACTTGTAGAACATGGAAGGATGTTCTTCCGGCAGTCTTTCCTTGACACTGATCCATTTTAAATCTTTTTCCAGTTCCTCGACAATAATGTCGCGTATTTGTGTACTAATTTTGATTACACCGTATTCATCCGGCGCATTTTTTAGCGCTTCGATCAGTTTTTCCGTATAACTCATGGTTTCACCCCCTTCGGCGGTTCGGGCAGCGGCATCCAGTGGGTTATAGTCGAGAATAACCCAGGGACAACCCAATCATTGCGCGCAATGTATCGGGCCACTGTCATAGCTCCCAAAGAGCCATACACCAGCGCGAGGTCCCCGGTCTTCGGTAGTCTATCCTTGACGCTGATCCAGCCGCCGATGGTCGGGGAATCATGCACATACTTGATGCAATCATCAATTCCTCGGCACATAGCCGCCCGTTCAAATGCTGTTTCCTTGTCGTCGTATTTACTCGGTGATGTTGCCACCCATAAATTATTCAAAACATCCGCAAGCGCGACCGCGTCAATCGGTCTCATGTGTCCACCTCCTCAAATTCGCATCGGATGCGATTTTGCTTGTCTATGTTCTCGCGCTCTTTCCGGCGTTTTCTGTCTTCCATGTCGTCCTTGCACATCAGCCAGAGCTCATAGACGCCGAGGCAGGTCAGCCCCAGGACCAGGAGAAAGAATAGCCCCATGGTCACCATCAGGAAGATCATGGCAACGTATCTAACGGACTCTTCTGTCATGCTTCCGGCGCCTCCCCATCAAACGTCAATTCCACATACCAGTGCGGCACGCGCTCGGCGTCGCGCTTGTAGCTGACCTTGAACCGCGCCGCGGGGAAATCATGAAAACGGACGTGCCGGGCGGCCCAGTTCAGCTTTTCGGAGTAGCCGCCGGGGTATTTGTACCAGCGCTCCGCGTTCTCGGGGATCACCTCGGCGCGGCGGATGCCCTGGGCGGCCATGTGCTGGAGATCCCGGACGGCGTCGAGCCGGTCCTGGTTGTACTTGGATTTATGGACAGGGATCTCGTCAACGGGTTTGAATGCCATGGTGTCCCTCCTCTACTCGCCGTCGCAGGCGGACCATGCCGGCTCCGGATCGTCCCAGGTGGTGTCCGGCTCGTCGGTGTCGTCGATGGGCGGCCACTCCGGGTCGATGGGCTCGTCGCCGGTCTCGGTCATGATGGCGATGCGCTCGCGCAGATCCTCGACCTCGCGGATGAGGTTTTCCTTGTCCTTGTCCAGGGTCAGGAGCATCATCGCCGCGTCCTTGATCAGCTGGTTCTCCTGGTGGTTAATGCTCGGGTGCTTCTTGCTCAGGGCGAAGAGCTGCTTCGCCATGCCGCTTACGCTCAAAACGCCGCCTCCTCCCACCAGGCCTCGACGGTGGTCGTCGGGGCGCTCTTCGCGGTGATCCAGTAGCCGCCGTTGTAGCGCAGGGTGTCGGTGCCGAGCTTCGCGCCCAGCCGCCGCCGGATCACGAAGTAGTCGCCGGGCTTCCCCGGCTGCCGGTGATCGCAGCGCACCCAGTGCCCCGCGACGGCGGGCTCCAGCTCCTGCATGATCTGATCGAGCTTGTCCAATGCGTCTCCCTCCCTTATCGTGATGTTTCGTGTGGATGATTCGCCCGGCACGGCGTGGAGCTCCGACGTTGTTTTTGGTTCATTCGGCACATCCTCAGTATTGAGAGCAGACGGAGGCGCGCCGGGCCGGGTTTATATTGATGCGGTTTGGTGGTTTGCCCCTGCCGAGGTTGTCATTCCAATGGCGCCGCAATCAATCCGTGGTGGACCGCCAGCAGGGCGGCGTCCGTGAGCCAGGCCTGCTGCCGTTTGTGGACGGTGGGCCGGGTGATCCCCAGCATGTCCGCGATGCGCAGCAGCGAGTAGCCGCTGCCGTAGTGCAGGGCGACGATCATCCCCGGCCCGTCGCCCGTGGGCGGGAAGCGCTGATCCATCTCGACGAAGAGCCGCGCCCAGGCCCGGGCGGTCCGCAGCTGCTCCTCGGCCTCGATCACCGCTGCCGCCTTCGCGCCGATGCGGTCCGGCCTGCGGCTCTGGGTCACGCGGTCGCCCTCGGTGCTCATGCCGGGCAGGCTGTAGGCCGCGTCCCGGGCGGCGCTCAGCTGCTCCTCAGCCCGCTCCACCAGGTGGGCGCGGGCCCGGAGCATGGTCTCGATCTGCCGGAAGGCGCTCTCACGGTTCAGCAAACAAGCCGCCTCCCCTCGGGAGGTCGGAGCTCCTCTGCCAGCTCATCCACCTCGCGCCGCCACTCGGGCGGGACGTCGCCGAAGCGCTGGATGGCCTCCCGCTTGAGCGCCAGCTCATAGCTCCAGGTGGTCGTGAGGCCCTGCATCAGATGGGTGCAGGTGCCCGGCGGCGCGCCGCTCGCCATGGCGGCCACCAGCGCCTCGTAGACGTGCTCGCCCAGGACGCCGCCGGTCTCGGTGACGGTGCAGCAGGGCCGGAGCTTTTTCATGGCGTGGTCGAGGATGCGCTGGGCCACCGCCGCCCGGCCCCGCTCGGTGCGCCAGGCGTTGTCACAGTCCGCCTCCGGGTGCTCCGGATCGAACCAGCCCTCGCGCGCGCGCGCCCGCGGTTGATCCTGCTGCCCGTTCTCCTGTGTGTGTCCGTCTCCCTCTGGTTCGGACTCGGCCTCTGTCTCTGGTTCTGTTTCTGGTTCTGGGTTACGGTTCGTTTCGTTCCGTTGCGGTTCGTTACGTTCCGTTTCGTTCCGTTGCGATTCGTTCCGGTTCGTTTTTTTGCGGTTCGCCGCGTTGAGCTCACTCTTCCGGACGGCGGCGTCCACCCGCTGCTTCATGGACTTCCACAGCATCCGCTCCGGCGTCCCCTTCTCGAAGGCCGGCTCCTGGCCCGTGGTGGCATAGACCGTCATGGCGCGCAGCATCCGCCCCAGCTGGGCGTCGTCCAGCTCCTCGAGCGCCTCCAGGGTCTCCGGGAAGATCTGTAGATAGTCCATCATGATCTAATGCCTCCAATCGTTCGGCCAGCTCTCGCCGCCACTGCTGCCATCGGGGATCCCTCTCCCGCCAGCGCAGCTCCGGCTCCGGCGCGGCCATGTGCTCCGAGCAGGGCGGCGCTTCCATCTGCCGCCCGCCGGAGAGGATCAGACAGTGCCGTTTCCCGCCGGGGTCCCAGTAGTCGCAGGTGTCACAAAAAGGCCGCATGGCCGCCTCGCTTCCTGCGTCTCCGGTCGGTCGGCGAAAAGCAGCGCGCGCGGATGCACGCTGCCGGCGCTTGTGCCACGGTGTTCGCAATGTGAAGGGCGGCGGCCTGGGTGCTGCCCCCAGGAGGCGGGCGAGGTGGCACGACACTCCCGTCCGATCACTGGATCCCGCCGTCAAACCTTCCCCTTTAGGGGAAGGTGGCAGCCCGCTTGCGGGCTGACGGATGAGGTTCCGTCTGAGGTTCTGTCTCAGACGTCCCCCTCGAAAATGTCCTCCCTCAGTGTATAGAGCCGATGGCTGACGGCGCTGAGGGAGCGCCCGGTGGCCTTCGCAATCTCGTTGTAGGTCATCCCGCTGCGGTAGAGCCGGATCAGCTCTCTGTCCTGATCCGGCGTCCAGGCCTGGCGTCCGTGGCTGACGTAGTTGTGGGTGGTCTCCTGGAGCTTGTGCTCGCGCTCGTAGGCCCGCATGCAGTTGTAGCCGCAGAAGAGGTTGTATCTGCCGCCGTGCCAGACCTTCCAGCCCCACTCCGAGGAGTTGACGGCGAAGCCCAGCTCCACCATCTTCCTGCACTGGCGGCATTTGAAGCGGACGCTGTTGCCGCCGATCGTGCGCTTGTAGCCCTCGCCGGGCTTCGCCGGCATCTCGATCTCGGTCGGGATCAGCCCGGCCAGCCGCTCGCCGATGGTCTCCCGGCTGCCGGTGACGGCCTCGAGTTCAGAGTCCACGCCCTCGCCCCCTCAGCTCCAGGATGAGCGCGTAGCTGCTCCAGGTGGACACCAGCTGCCCGGCCTCTTCCAGGCGCACCTTCGGCAGGTCGTGCAGATCCGTGATGTCGAACTTTTTGAGTACGTCCTTTTTGATCGCCCTGTTGACCGCCAGGCGCTCGCGCTTGTCGTCCAGGCGGTACTGGGCGCAGAGCTCGCCGGCGCGAGCGCGGATCATCCGGCCCAGGGCCAGGGCCTCCGCGTGGCGGATCGTGACTGGCTCCCTTGACGCCTTGTCCAGACGGTCCAGTTCCGCGGCCATGCGGGCCACGATGGCGGTCAGCTGGTCGAGCTGCCGCTGCTGGGCGGTGATCAGCTGCCGCTGCTCCTGCCAGACGGTCAGCTCCTGCCGGGTGGTGGCGGGATCGATACGCAGCGCTTCGCTCACGCGATCACCCCCTCGGCCTCCTGGGCGTTGTCCGCCGTGTCGAAGAGCCGCCGCATCTCGCGGCAGAGGCTCTCCAGGGCGTTGACGCCGTTTTGATAGATGGCACGGTAGCCGCCGATCACGAACACCGGGTAGCGGCTGGGGTAGACGCCGACGGCGCTCAGCAGCTGATTGACCGCCGCGCTCCAGGCGTCCACGGCCTCCTCCTCGGGGTCCTGCTCCAGGCGCTTCTCGGCCTTCGCCTCGGCCAGCTGATCCCGCAGGGCCTCGGCCCGCTTCTCGGCCTCGAGGGCCACCTGCTCCGCCTCCCGCAGCTCCTGCTCGTGCTGCGCCGCGGCCAGCTTGAGGTCCGCGTAGTCCGCCGGCGGCACCTCGACCCGCTTCTCCACCTCGACGGTGGCCGGGTGACTGATCAGCTCGTCCAGCTGGTTCCGCAGGGCCGCCGCGGCCTTGCGGTCGGTCTCGGCCTGGGTGCGGGCGTCCCGCAGCTGGTGCTCGACCATCAGCTTCTCCTCGGCGAGCTGGTTCTTCTCGTTGATCAGATCCCGCAGCGCCTTCGCGGTTTTGTCCTGGTGCTCCTGGGCGAAGGCCTCGCGCTCCTCAGCCGGCAGGGCCAGCAGGGCCAGGGCCTTCGAGTAGGGCAGCGCCGCCAGCGGGCTGCTCGGGCTGATCTCCGCGCTCAGGCGCATGTAGTTCTCGGCGGTGCGGGCGCTGATGCCTACGTCGTTGAGGAAGGGCAGCCAGTCGCCGTGGGTACACTTGGCCTTGGCGTCCTGGAGGTCGCGCCCGATCTCCAGCACCTCCATCGCCGCGCTCCGGGCGTGGGCCCGGATGGACACGATGATCTCCGGCAGTGTCCGGTCGGTGAGGGCCCCGCCCTCGGGCATCGTTAGGCTTGTCTGCATTGTGCCACCTCCGCAGAAATTATTTTAAATAGTGTGAAACACTATTTATTTTTTTCATGAGCCGCATTTCTGCGGCTTAGTCGGGCAACTGGGAGAGCAGGACGCTCAGCAGCTCCTGATATTGATCCTTGCAGACCTGGGCGGTGTCGAAGTCCTGGCGGTCGGCCTGGGTGTAGAGGCCGCCGTTCTCGGCGTCCTTCTTCGCCAGGGCCATCATCGTGTCCACGCTGGCGCTGAGGACCTGCGCCCCGTTCTTGTCCATATAGCGCCGGTTCTGGATCGTGCCGATCCGCATGTTCTCAATGGCGTTGATCAGCCACTCGAAGCCTTTCATGGTGTAAACCCCTTTCAGTCGTCTTTGTCCACGTCCGCGCCCACCGTCGCCACCAGGGCGTCCAGGACGCTCGTGTCGCCGTTCTTCGCCCGGACCATCGCCGGGACCAGCGCGCCGAATCGCTCGGCGAGGCCGATCTGGCTCTCCGGGTTTTTGCCGATGGTGCGGATGATGTGATCCGAGTTCCTGGCCAGCAGCTCGAAGATGGTGTCGCCGTCGCCGAAGATGGTGCAGCTGCGGCGTTCGCCGTCGTCCAGCATGATGATCGCGGCGCGGCCCTTCTTACCGTATCGGGTGCTGAAGCGCTCCCGGATCGCCGCGACGTCCGCCTCGATGTTTGCTCTGTCTTTCTTTGCCATGTGTGCCACCTCGTCAAATTCGCATTGGATGCGATTTTCAGCAACTTCTCAAAAACTTGATCCACTGGCCGCGCCGGCGGACGTGATCCATCTTGACGCCCTCTTCCACGTCGGTCTCCGGCGGCCAGGCGTAGTCCGCCAGGGCCTCGGCGATGCGCTCCAGGCGCGCCTCGCTCTCCCGGGCCTTCTTCTCCTGGTGCAGGCCCTCCCGCAGGGCGGCGCGGAGGTCCTCGACCATCGTGTCCACGATCGGCACGGTGGGCCGCCGCTCGCACTCGTAGGGATCGTAGGGGCAGCCGTCGCAGCCCCGCTCGTCGTGCTCGTCCGTCACGGGGCAGCAGGTGTCCAGGCCCCGCAGCGCCTTCTCGATGATGGTCATCAGGCCCGCCTCCGTTTCAAGCGTCCGTCCGGTTCAAAGTACCGCGGATCCCAGCCGCCGGCGGTCGTGCGGATCGCCGCCTTCCGGCGCTTGGGCTCCGGCTTCGCGCCCGGGTGGATCGTGTGCTCGTTGATCCAGGCGTCCAGCGCCCACTGCGGGACGCGCTTGTGGGCGTCCGGCCCCGCGCCCAGGCTCACGCAGGCCATCTCCTTCATCAGCTGCGACGCCTTGGACAATGAGACGCCCAGCTGCTCCGCGATCTCCGCGCGGGTCAGGAGTTTGCTGTTCACTCCCACATCTCCTCTCTCAGGTCGAACATGGTCATGTCCGGCGGCACCTCAATCGGCATCCCGTCGGCGTCCCGGATCGCGAAGCGCTGGTCCGTCGTGCATCGGCAGCTGCTGGCGCAGCGGAACGGGTTCCTGAACCAGCAGGTCGCCTTCCAGCAGCTGCTGTTGATCAGCGCGTCGCAAAGAAAACGCTTCTCCCTCATGTTCACCCCTCATTTCTGCCAGATACTCGTCAATATCAATCTGCCCGGGGAGTGGTGGGTCGTACCCCCCCCATGAATTGACACCGTTTTTCAATCGGGATCACCCCACCTTCTCGTCCGGATAAAACAGCGTCCAGTCGAAGCCGAGCAGCACACCGATCTTTTTCGCGGTCGGCACGGACGGCGTCCCCTCTCCGGTTTCGTAGCGGTGATAGACCGGCTGCGCAATGCCCACGGCTTCCGCCACGGCCTTCTCGGAAAGACCCTTCATCTGTCTGATCGCTCTGAGCCAGCTCCTCATGTTGCTCACCTCCTGAAATACCCGTGAGGTAATATAGCATACCTGACAGAAAATTGCAATACCCCAGAGGTATATTTTATATCTGTTAAAACAATACCCCCATGGTATAATGGATACCAGGGGAGGTGGTTATATGTACGCGCTAAGAGAATGCCGCGAACGCTGCGGCCTGAGTCAGAAATTTGTCGCCTGCGAACTGCACGTTGCCCCTCCGCAGATCAGCAAATGGGAGAGCGGGCAGACAAAACCAACTCTCGATAATTTGGTTGGACTGGCAGATCTGTACAACGTCACACTGGACGAGCTGCTGAACCGGGAGCGCCGTCACAATGTGAAGAGCCTCTCAAGCGATGAGCGCCGGTTGCTGGCGGCATGGCGCGCATCGGACGAGGTCGGGCGCGAGGATGCGCTGGCGCTCCTGGAGCGTCACGCAATTAAAGGAAAAGAGGTTGCGGCTTCGTAGCGGTCGGCGGGAGGTCGTTTAAGTAATGCAAATAGTAATGCAAAAAGTAATTACAATTTCGCAGGAGCGAATCGCAATTTCGCAGGAGCGAATCGCAATTTCGCGAGCACGAAAATAAGTTTGCGAACGCAAACAAAAAAATGCCGCCCAGACGGACGGCTTGACAACGATATACGCGGTGGATATAATAAGGGCAGGGAGAGTGGTAATCCCGCAGCGCTAACCTTCTCGGTTAGTTACCTTGGAATAAGCCACCGCGTAGTGCCAATACGCGGTGGCTTTTCATTACTTCTAATCAGAGAGGTGGGACGGATCCATGCCGAGGGCAAAGAAACAGAAATTAAAGCAGCGGCCTGATGGGCGCTTTGCTTGCAGATATAAAGACCTCTGGTTCTACGGGGCCACCAGCGACGAGGCCCTGGACGCGCGGGACGAGTACAAGCGGCGCGAGGCCTTCGGCGAGCCGGATCCGGCGCGGACCACCGTCCGGGAGTATGCGGCGCGGTGGCTCCCGATCGCCCGCGCGGGGGTCGCCCGGTCCACCTATAACGAGAGCGTCGCGCAGATGGAGAAGCTGCTGGCCGACCTGGGCGACGAGCTGCTTGCCCAGGTCAAGCCCACCCAGATCAAGGGCGTGTTCTCCGAGCACTTCCTGGGCTACAGCAATTCCTACATCAAGGGTTCCCGCGCCCTCTACGCGGGCCTCTTCGACGCCGCCGTGGCGGACGGCCTCTGCAAGTCGAACCCCGTCCGCAATAAAGCCGCCGCGCCCCACAAGGGCACCTTCGGCGGCCACCGCGCCATCACGCCCCAGGAGCGCGCCTGGATCGAAACCCTCTGCACCGATCACCGCGCCTGGCCCGCCGTGATGGCCATGCTCTACGCGGGCCTGCGCCCCGCCGAGGTCAAGGCCCTGGATGTGGATAAGTCTGTGGATCTCCAAAAGGGCATCCTCACCCTGACCGACTTCGTCCACCTGGACGGCTCCAATCACTATGTCGTCACCGGGCGCGGCAAAAACGACCTCGCCGCCCGCGAGATCCCGATCTTCGCCCCGCTGCGCCCCGCCCTCGAGGGCCGCCACGGCCTCCTGATCCCCAGCGCCGCCGGGAAGCAGGTCTCCGTCCGCGCCTGGCGCACCGTCTGGGACTCCTACGTCACGGAGATGGAGGCCGCGATCAACGGCATGCCCAAGCGCTGGTACCGCCGCACCCGCGCCCACAAAGCCATCCTCGCCGAGGCCGCAGCGCTCCGCGCCCAGGGGAAGGACGACGAGGCCGACGCCGTCGAGGCGCGGATCCCCGCGTGGATCCCGTTCACCGTCCGCCCCTACGACCTGCGCCACAGCTTCGCCGCCTGGTGCCGCGACCACCACGTCGAGCTCAACACCGTCGTCCGCTGGATGGGCCACGCCGACGCCACGATGGTCCTCCGCGTCTATGACGAGGTCAGCGACACCCGCTCCGCCTCCGAGGCCGCCCGCCTCGAATCCCTGCTAAATGGTAGTCAAAACGGTAGTCAGCCCGCCGCCGCCACCCCGCAAACCCTTGCGGAATAAGGCTTTCCGCTCCCATGGCCCCGCAGTTCATACCCGGAGTGTCATTGGTTCGAGTCCAATCAGAGCCACGCGCAAAACCCTTGTAAATCCAGTATTTACAAGGGTTTTGCATTATCCGGGCGGATCCTGTACAATGACAATCGGAGCGTTTCCCGACCGTTAAGACAAAAGATTCGTAGTCAAAAGGTAGTCAGAAAAAAAGGGGGTTTTCCAATGAAAAAGCTGCTTGCCCTGATCACCGTGCTGGCGCTGTTGTGCGGCGCTGCGGCGTGCGAAGCGTACACCTGGCAGGATGTGGTCGACGCGATGGACGACGCGACGCTGCAGTCTGTGACGGTGTTTCTGCAGTCGGAGGTGGTCCGCCGCCTGGGAGAAGGCTTTGACCTGGACGCCGGGATCTATTGGGTCGGAGAAGATATTCCCGCGGGGCGGTGGACGGTGGAGCTGCTCCCTGAGTCCGTCACCGGGGAAGTCACGGTCTACGCGGACGACGCCTTCTTCACCGATCCGCTCACGATGTTCGTGTACTCCCAGGGGCTCGGCGAGTACACCACCAAGCGCATCGGCCTGCTGATCCTGACCGCGGGGTCCTATATCCAGGTCAAGGGCCGCGTCCATTTCTCTCCCTACACCGGAATAAAATAAAAAAAGCGGGGTTGCCCCGCTTTTTGAAATTCGCTCACTGTGCATTGCAGGTCCGTCCGATGTATTCGCTCACGCTGAGGCCCTGGGCGGCAGCGGCCTTCCGGATCCGGTCCGCCACGTCCGAGGGGAGGCTGATGTGCAGCGTCACGCGCTCGCCCTCGGAGACGGTGCCGAACTCGGCCTCGTAGTCGTCCGCGTCCATCTCGCGCTCGGCCCACTCGGTGGCCTCCTGGTAGCTCAGCGGGATGATCTTCTCGCCGCCGCGCCAGCTGTTCTGGCCGACCGTGACGGCGTAGTGGGTCATGGGGCCGCCCTCGCCGGCAAGGAAGTATTCGCCGGTGCGCTTGCGGTAGAGTGTCTCGCGGTAGTAGCGGAAGTCCCTCGGCCCCTCGCCGTGGGAGCAGCTGGCGACCTCCTTCGCGGTCTCGGTGTCATAAAGTTTGCCATTGATGATCTTTTTCATGGTGATCCTCCTTTACTTGTTCGCGTTGTGGTGGTCGATCACGGCGGACTCGATGCTGGCGGGCGAGAAGCGGCCCCGCGCGTCAATGATCATCGCGGCGGTGAGGCGCGGATCGGCGAAGAGCGTTTCGAGCTGGCTGCGGATCGCCTTGACGTCTTCCGCGGTGTAGTTGATCATCGAGTGGACGTGCTCGCAGTTCCAGGCCAACCGGTCGAGGGTCGTGTATGCGTTGTTAATGATGTCCTGTGCCCAGGCGATCTGCTTCTCCGTGCCCTTCATTTTCGTGTCCTCCTTTTGCCTTTGGGAGCTCTCCTGCTCCCTGGTGATAATATATCATAGAGTTTGTACAAAGTCAATAGATAAATCGAGTATGCACAAACTTTTTTATCTGTAAAAAAGAAAAATAAAAAAGCCGGGGCCTCAGCCCCGACCTCGTTCTTTTGTTTACCCGTTCTCATGCTTCGGCACGCTCGGCGTCACGCAGTCCGTATCCGCCCCATCGACCCATGGCCAATCATACATCATGGCCCGCTGGGAATCGTTAATCCCGGCGGTGGTGGGGTCGACGATCACGCCCAGCAGGCCCAGCACGGTCAGAATGTTGGCCGCGATCTCCAGCACCAGCTGCTGGCGGATCACGGGGATCACCCCGCAGGCGTTGAGCACCTGGTAGATGATGGAGACCACCAGGGAGATGATGGCCGCGAGCGTCGTTTTGTTTTGAAGCCGCAGTTTCCAGTTAATTTTCATTTCGTAGCCTCCTGTTTATAGGCGGGCAGGTCCATCACCTGGGTCACGATGGACGTGACCGTCCCGTTCCCGCCCAGCGCGTGATAGCTGTTGTACAGGTCGTTGATGGTGTCTCGCATCCGCGCGCCGCACCACTGATCCGCCATCATCCGCTCGCACGTGTCGATGATCTGGGCTCTGAGGAGACTCCGCATGCCGTCGCGCAGCGCCTTGTTCTCCTCGGCCTGCTTCTTGATGCGCGCTGACAGCGTCCGCACGACCAGCGTGAGGACGGCGATCAGCACGCCGAAAAGCCATTCCAGCCAATACTTGGCGATCCACTCCGGCATGGTCACACACCGCCCTTCAGGAACTTCGACATCATCCAGCCCTCGGCCTCGTAGCGGATCTTCGTCCACTCGACGCCGCTCCGGTCCACCTTGCCGCCCAGGGCCGTCACCCGTGTGCCCAGGGGGAGCTCCGCAATTTTCGCGCCGCCCGGGGCCTCCCGGACGCGGACGGTGTTGCCCGTTGCCGCGGTCACGATCCGGGTCGCCCCGATCTCAGCCCCAATCTCCCCAGCTTGCTGGGGAGATGTCCCCGCAGGGACAGAGGGGCCGGTCCCCAGGTCCGTCATGGTCGTCGGTTGCAGGTCCGTCTGCGTCGTCGCCGGCTGCGGTGTCTGCCCGCCGAACATTTTAGCAATATCTTCAAGGATGCCCATATCGCCACCTCCATAGTCCACCGCGTCCAGATAGGCGCAGTACCGCCATTTTCCGAGTTTTGAATCCGCCACGACCTTTCCCGCCGCGCTGCTGGCGTGGACGATCCGCAGCGGGTTTGTCCTGGTCACGACGCCGACGTGCTGGAAGTCCCCGCGCCCGTCCGAGAATTTGCTCGGCGTGTTCGGGTTCCATTTGAAAACCGCCATGCCACGCTGCAGCTGCTTTACGCTCGTGAGAGGCTCCAACTTGTGGACGTACTTCCGCGCGATCGTGTTGCTGCCGTGGTAGATGCTCTGCCCGGCCTGCCGGTAGGCGTAGACCAGCAGGCCGGAGCAGTCGATGCCGCGGCTGTCGTTGGTGCCGGGGGAGACGTAGGGCCAGCCCATCGCGCTCTCCACCGAGGCGATCAGGCCGTCAACGCTGATTTTCGCCATCCGGATCATCATCCTCTCTCAGGGAAATCCCGTCGTCATCGTCGGGCGGGTGGAACCGCATCAGCTCGCTCTCGTCGGCGGCTCTGTGGCACAGGATCACCACCACGCAGATCAGGATCACGCAGAGCAGCCCGCCGATCAGGTAAAACATGCCGATCCCCTCCTCGTCAACTCATGAAAAGTGTCCTTTTCACGAGGTCAAGCCTCCGCGCTCTCAGTCTCCTCCTGGGTCGGTTCCGGTGCCGGGGTCATGTCCGGCATCGCGCCCCGGCTCTCCCGCATGATCTGCCGACCGTCTGCGCGGGTCAGCGTGACCGTCCACATGGCGCGGTTATTCGCCGTCAGGTTGGCAGATACACGGCTGTAGAACTCAGCCTGTGCCACCTCAAGCGCGCGGGCATCGTCTCCGTTGGGGTTATCGGTGGTCGCGTTGTAGTTGCGGCTGTCAAACAGTTTGGGATAGCCTTGCAGGACGCTGTACACGCCCTCCGGGTGGGTGTCGCTGATGACAACTTGTGTCGCGTTGACTTCGTAGATTTGACGCATGATGATTGCTCCTTTCTACTGTTAAACAATGCTCCAACCTTTTACCGTTGTTGCAAAATCCAGCAACGAAATTGATCCTGACTGGTCGAATACGAATATCCCGGATGAATCAAATCCGCTAATTGAGGAAATCTTTGCTATAGCCGTAGCTCCGATATTGAAAGTACCGTTTTGTCCAGACTTCAAGGCATTAACTAAACTGATCCAAGTATCTGTCGAGTATTCTTCTGTGTATTGGTTTCCAATGCTCACACTTGAAACACTAATACGGTTTGGCACA
>ODAI010221253.1_pt1 | contig 24584 bp, 28 predicted proteins | sample 1539321 | NCBI WGS metagenome assembly ODAI01 (sample SAMN02144231, study PRJEB22623) | gut metagenome | biome: sheep rumen | host: Ovis aries | place: New Zealand
CCGGCGGCGGTCAGCTCCTCCATCGACGCGCCTTTCATGCACTGGTGGATCATCGTTGCGATCATCTCCCAATGCGCCATCTCCTCGGTACCGATATCCGTCAGCGTCGCGCGGACACGGTCGTCCGGCATCGAGTAGCGCTGCGTGAGGTAGCGCAGACCGGCGCCGAGTTCTGTGTGCGCAAACTTAGAGACAAGTCTAGAAATACTGGGTTTTCCGTCTCATACAGCCAGATTTCCATGTTGTACGCGGGCTTTTGACCACCCTTTTTGTCGGAATCCGCGCGCCGGATAACGATTTTTTCGACGAACCGACGAACAAGCTCATCCAAGATTTGGGGCGATTGCAAATTGGCATTGCAGAATGCCTGCAGCATGATTTTAATCTGCTGCTCCGAATTGTCAGAGCATTTCTCTGCACGTTCGCATTCTGCCATCCGCTGCTGCAAATCGGATAGCTGCGCTGTTATCTTGCCGCTTGCAGAACGGTAGTCTGCGTCGGAGAGGATGCCATTCATCCATCCATCCAGCAATTTTTTCTTCTTCTTTTCTAACTCACTCTTTTCCTTTTCCAAATTGGAGGCGTCAAGCCGGTCCTGCCGATCAAGCACTTCATGCAGCGCTTTGGACAATGGAATACAAGATTCTTTTAGGAGTGGAATCAGCGAGGAAAACATCTGGCGCATGATCTCATCCAAATCGTCCTTGCGAAGAATCGGTGCATCGCATTCCTTGCGGCCATATTTCTTATACATGGAACAGCGCCAGATCTCGCGCCGATGCTCTGCGCCATCTACGTTCCAGCGAGAGATCGCGCGATGATACGCACAATCATGATCAGCGCAAAGGATTCGGGAGGAATAGGCGTATCGTCCATTTCCATAGGCGTCTGTTGAGGAACAATTGATCCCATCCATACGGCTGCTGCGTTCCCGCATAATTCGATTTGCTGCGTCCCAAAGCTCGTCGGTAACAAGCGGCGGAACACGTTCGGGATCATAATGCAGCTGCCAATCCTCACGCGATCTCTCGACCTTTCGATCCTCCCGGTAGGAAGGTTTATACGTCTTGCCGTTGACAATGTACCCTTTGTAAACAGGGTTTCGGATCATACGCTCCAAAGTGGAACAGTTATACGGCTTTCCGGTATTGCCCAAGTATCCCATTGCTGCAAGATCGCGGGACAACGTTCGCATCCCCTTCTCCCCTTTGGCGTATTCCATAAAGACATATTCTACCAGACTCTGCTTGCCCGGATCGATCCAATAACCATTGTTGTCCTCCCGGAAAAGATACCCGATCGGCGGCGTAGCACCGTGGCGCTTCCCCTGCTTCATCGTTTGACGATAACCGAATTTTACCCGCTCCGAGGTTTTCCGGCTCTCCTCCTGCGCCACGATTGCCATGATGGACAGCCGGAACTCAGCGTCCTTTTCCATGGTGTTGAGATTGATATCCTCGATCAAAACCCCGACTTCATATTTCAAAAGATCTCGGACGGTCTGTACACAGTCCACAATATCGCGCGCAAAGCGAGAGACTTCCTTGGTCAGAATCAAATCGAATAGCCCCGCCTTGGCGTCGCGCACCATTTTCATAAACTGCGGACGCTTATCCGCGCGGGTCCCCGTGATGCCCTCGTCGATATAGCCCGGCACATATTCCCACTTCGAACAATCCTTGATTGTGCTTTCAAAAAACGATGCCTGATGGGAAAGTGAATCGAGCTGTCGATCCTCCTCTGTGCTGACACGGCCGTAAAACGTAACGCGCAGCGGGATATCGTAGATACGCTTGCCGCAGAACAGTTCGGCGCGGATCTCATCAATGGTTTTCTTCATTGCACATTCCTCCGTATGTTTTTTCTCATTCTATCATTTCCGCTCAAAACCATTGAGGATGTCGCACTTCAATATGTGACATATTTCTCGCCGCTGCGATTCGGTAATCATATTCTGCTTGAACAGTGCCTCGATCATCGCCGCACACAGACGTTCCGTAATCCATTCTTTTGGATGCTCCTCGATTGGATATTCCGTCACGCTGACCTCCGTCCTATTGAGATAGCTCATTTTATGTCGGAAGGTCTCTGATTTATCCGCTTTCGAGGAAGCTATTGTTCTGCTTGACTGATACTGCAAGGTCAAATTGTCATTCAATAAATTCTGCATTTGTTGGAAGCAAGTAATATCCTTTCACCTAATAATCCAACGGAGCACCCCAAAACCGACAGTTCATGAATGTGCGGACAAAAAGCGTGTGATATGGATAACATGGAATCAATGGACAGGGAAAAAGAACACAAATAATGAGAAAATCAGAAATGACGGACTTTTTTGGCAAATTGAAGCGAGTTGTTTTTCAAGAATCAGTCAATAATTAGTCAGAACAGAATCGGCATATTATGAGGATGATGAGAAGCGGAAAAAATGATGTTCCTTTCCGAAATCTTAGCACAAAGTGAAAAAAACCTAATTCAGGGATTTTTAGCACTCATAAAAGCTATTCAGACTTATGCTTTTTCGATTGGAAATGATATTGGATTGCAAAAAAACGTGTATGTTTCACATCTAGGCCTCCCGCCAGTGAGTTACAATCCGACTGTCTGTAAAACACGCCCTGAAACAGTGAAAAGTATCTATTATAGGGAACTTCGGGCAATTCCATATATTCCCGTTTTAGTCTATATAGTCCATAAAAAGGTCATTTCGTCCATCTGAAAGTTAGTCAAAAGTTAGTCAAGATGTTTTGTTGTTTTATTTGACGTCTTGTTTGATATGCTGTCAAAACAACAGATACATTTAGATAAAGTGTATGTATGGATCGTTGCTTAGTAAGGTGCCATATTATAATTGAAAAAAATATATTATTGCAATGGACTTTTTGTTGAAGAACGGTGTTTTTAATGATGTCGAGATAGAAAAACATGAATCATAACCGATTTGATGAAGTCGTGTTTTTAATGGAGGGAAAATGTTGTTTGAGGAAATTGATCTAAATGCATTTTCAAAACTTAAGCAAATGCCGATATATCATACATTACGGTTTTCAGATTTTTGGAAAGTCGATCCGTCTAGTAAAAGCGAAGTTATATTCGACAAGGACAAAAGACAGATTATCTCAGGTTCAGAGAGCTGTAAAGAATGTGAAGTCTTTCACCAGCATTTGGTTTATTGCTTTTATGGTAGACCAGTATATAAATGGGAAGGAGCAGAGCCATTTCCCATCTTTTTCGTTTTAAACGGTGAATCAATCGAAGAACCTGCTGCTATCTATCCTTTTGATTCAGGCGCTTTTTTTCATGGACGTTATGGAAAAGCGTATTCTTCTAATAATGTCAGGGATTATTGCTTAGGAGATGTGAATAAAGGATGTAAAGCAGAAGACGTTCCAAGAGCGATTTCTATGATATGGGAAACAAATTTGAGCTATTATGAGGCGGAACCGCCATGCGAATACAACGAGTTAATCACTAAACTGATGTATTTGACAAAACTCGATAAAGAATACATAAAAATGGTTCTTGAATGGAAAGGCAAAAGAAAGTATTATAAAAACACAGATTCGCGAGCCATAACGATAGAGTACATCTATAAGAATGTTCTAAAACTGGAATCACTCTTAGCTGTGTATGTTCCAAATGGAACTGGTGAACAGGATATAGCGGATCTTCAAATTGTTTTTGGAGAAGGCATTAATGTGGAATGCTTACCCGGTCGCTCCGGAGATGTACAAGATGCATTTGATCAGATGGTTAAGCATGAACGACAAAAACTACTAAAGGAAGGTTCTCATCTGTGATCTGTATAGGTGCTGTTATACCAAATAGCAATAGTTGTGGTTTTGTTGTCCCGGTTTTTATTAATGACGGCGATAATTCAAAATCGACTTATTTTTGTCGTACTGACGAGGGGATAATTAATTGTTTTGAGGAGAATAAGAGCAGCTACAAAGTAGTCAGTTTAACTGAACTACCTTCGATGAAACGGTCAGCGATTATTTCAACAATAAAAGGTGATTACTCGTATAAGATAGGTGAAATGGCACCATTAGCTTTTACTTTTCCCAAAAACAACTGCAATACGGTTCTGATCGGTAATAGCAATATGATGGAGAGCTATCTTTTGGATCAGTTATTAAATGATGCTTTCCCCGTTGAAGCAAAGTATAAAGCAACTATGTTCATATCCCCTGAAAAGATGAGTACGGCTTTAAAAAAATCTGTGCTAACAGAGTATTACTATCACTTAATGGAACTGAATGAGAAATATGCTCAAATTTGGAAAAAGCATAATTTAGAAGGCTAATTTGAAGACATAATAGAAGGAGATAGCGCTTCCACACTCAAAACGGCAAAAGAATCAATCGAATACATCTATCTCAATGGGATTAGAGTATCAGTTAGCTTTGCAGGCTCATCGTTTGCAACAAAAGAGATAGAGGTAAAACGTTTGAAGACTATTATGAAGCGAACGGCAATACAACGCAAAAATATAGATGTTTATCTTGCATTACAAAAGGATTATCAATGCAAAGTGAAAGCAGGATTTACCCCTCTCAAATTGGCAAAGAAAATTAAAACTGTAGAATCAAGAGATAGAGATATTATGGTATTGCTGAATAACATAGCATCTGTGAGTCCGATCTGTAAGTTTTTTGGTATGTTGTCACATTCATGAAATAGAATCCATAACAATAGCTATGCACTTATACTGTTCTGTGTTGAAGCCAACAATCTTATGATGAATATCACTAAAAGCATTCGACGCAAAGCAGTCGGCACGAGTGAGATTTATGAATGAGGGAAATCGTTCATAGATATGTTCTAAAAGAGAAATAAACTGTCCCTTTTAGCTTCTTCTCCTGAATGAACCGTAACGCTATGCTACACAATAAGGAGCATAAAGTTATGGAACATGAGAGCGAATTGAGACTGCTTGCGGATGCGATTCGGCAGGCAAGAATTGAAAAGAGAATTTCGCAGGAGAAGCTTGCAGAGATGCTGGATGTGTCTACAACGCATATCCGGCATATTGAGAGTGGACATCGGAAACCATCCATCGAGAAGCTGGTTTCGCTGTGCCAGATCTTGGATATTTCCTTTGATCAGGCAGTGAAGGGCGAGCCGCGTCCGGTTTCGACCGCGACGCAGCGTGTTCTGAACTGTCTTGAGAATGCTTTCTCCGAGAAAGAACAAAACCTGATTGCTGACCTAATTGAAGCAGCAGCGGACAAAAGAACAAATAAATAATAGATCGCGTACTGATCCCAAGGCGTCCTTTTTGGATCAGTGCGCTTTTTGTTCGACAAAGAAAGACAAAACTCGACAATCAATTTAAAATTTATCAATGGACTTTTCGTGAATCGACGGTGTTATTAGTAGTAGGTTCATGAAAGATACTGAAAGGAACCATATGGCAAGCTCTATCATGAACTTTATCGAGGAGAACTATCAGACTCTCCTTTGGTTTGCTGTTCGCATGACTGGTAACTGGGCGGATGGTGAGGATGCTCTGCAGACAGTTGCGACAAAGATTTGTCTAAAGCAGAATGAACTCAAGGATATTGCGCATTGCAAGTCCTATCTGATGGTTTGCATTCGCAACGCTGTACTGAATCAGCAACGCACGAAAGCGAGGCAAAGAGTGGTTGATGAGAGCTACGAAAAACTGAAGGATACCTTCTCCGACCCGACAGTCAAGCAGGAATACGAGCTTGTGGAGTGGATTGAATCATTGGATCACCATCTGAGCTACTATGACGAACCATCGCGGAAGGCATTCATTGCGTACTATGTTGATCAAGAACCATTGGAGGAGGTTGCTGCTTCGCTCGGACTGACGAAGCGACAGACAACAAAGAAGTTTGAGAGCATGCGCAACTATTTGAAACATCATCATAAGCACCTGTTTGTACAGCTGAGCGTTTTGTTATCCATGTAAGAAAGGAACATTGCCGATGAAAATGACAAGATTGGAATGGCGATACCTGCAAAAGGTCGCGCTGGATCATCCATACTTTGACACGCACAAGCTTCCTTTGACCGAAAAGGAAGCGAGAGCGATTGTTGAAGAAAATATCCAGATGACTGGCAAAGAATTCGTCGATTCCATCTATGCAAACCTCGGCATGACACGTCCGAAAGAGAAAAAGGAATGCTTTGCATGGTTACGTAGCATCAGCGAGATGGTCACCATACCGCCGATTCGCAAAATCGCAATTGCGGTTCTTGTTGTCGTGTTGATGACCGTATTCTTTACCGCGACGCCCACCGGCCGAGCGATCGCAGAGAGCATGATACAGTATTTTGCTACATTGTTTGAGGATGGCAGGGTTGGATATAAGCTAAACGGCAATGGAATGATGATGAATCCTGTATATACAGTACCTGATTCCGGAAAAGAAGAAATATTGGAACAGGAATTCAATGATGTATATGTCAATTCGTTTGAAGAGTTTACAGCAGCAACGGGCGTCAAGCCGACGGTTTTGCCGTTTCCGCTCTCAGCGCTGTATTATGATTATGACGAGTATATTGATTACCTAAATCTGCATGCAGAATATGAAACACCGAAGGGAACGATCATCACATATCAGATCTGGACTACGGAGGCTTTGGAGTCTTCTACCTCAACCGGCTTCTCGGCTTATGATGCAGATCCTTCCATTTATTATTCCTTTGATGACAACGGAACTTTATCTGTAATTAAACTCTATGAAAACTCTATTTTTGGGATCATAGGGAACGGTAACTATACAGTAGATGAATTAACAAGTTTCTTATCATTCGAATGAGATATGGCGGACGTTTTATAGCGTCCGCCATTTTTTTAGATTGTATAGGTTTTTTCAGAGGAATATGTTGAACCGTCTGCAGTGTAGGTAAGGATCAGATGGTAGTTACCAGAGGAAAGAGTCACGTTTTTGCTCAAATTGATAGTCGTGTTTGTGGATGTAGTACTGACGGAAGCAATCGGAGCATAGGAGACATTATATATTGTGAGCTTCGCTTGGACAGATACACCTAATGGATTGTTGATTTTCGCCCACATTCTGTATGTCGATCCGGAAATGTGTAATAAGCCAAATGATGCTGTGATAGTCGCTTTTTCCGACGATGCTTCCGCAACGCTATCCGCAAACGTCGGCAAGGTGACCATCATGCACATTAAGAGTGCAAGTGTGATACAAAGGACTTTTCTTTTCATAATGACCTCCAAAAATGAATTCCGGGTTACCCCAAATATAAAGAGACACCGCAAGTCCAATAAAAGTCCATTCATGCGAAAAACAATTTGAAAAAAATAATCAACTATGTATTGATGTGGCTGATCTCAAACTATGCCACTCGAAAAATAGACTTTCGGCAAGTTTTATGATTATTTGCCGAAAGTCTATTGTGTTTTTTCAAAAAGAAGGATATAATACTCGTAGATGATCGGCAAGACCATTATTGATTTGCTAAAAGTTTGGAGGTGACAGCATTGGAAGAGGCAATAAGCAAATTCTTATTGAGTCATCCGTCTTTTACGACAGATGAGTTTGAAAACGCGCTGCGCACCGAAAAAGAAAGTATCGCAAGATCAACGGTGTACAAGAATCTAAAGGAACTATGTTCTTCGGGTGAAATCGTTCGCACAAAGAGAGGACATTATGCCGTTTCAGGTAAAAAAGAGTATTACTATGAACTCTCTGATACTGCAAAGACAATTTCTAAGCGAATCCATGAAGCGTATCCGCTGGTTGATTATCAGATATGGGAATTATACCAGATGAATGAGTTTGTCAATCATTTGATAGCAAGGAATACCATTTTTGTTGAAGTGGAGAACATGCTTGATGAAAGTGTGTTCGATCTGCTTTTCGAGAAATACCCTCATGTGCTGCACAGTCCAAGTCTGGAACAGTATTATAAATACGCCGGAGAGGAAACATTCATCGTCCGGAATTTGATATCGGAAGCTCCTCCTTCCGTAGGCGAATTCAAACAGGCATCTCTTGAAAAAATACTGGTCGATCTGTTTGGACGAGGGATCTCCGGTTCGCTGATATCCAGATCGGAGTATCAGGCGATATATGAGGATGCTTTCAAGAAGTATAACATCAATCAGGCAAAAATGTTCCGCTATGCACGTCGCAGAGGAATTGAAAAAAACATTAAGGATTTCATTCGTGAAAACACCGATATCATTCTGAAGGCAGACAAATGATCAATAAAGAAGTATATGAGCTCGATTACATTCGTGAATTGCAGAAAAAGTATTCGTCCGATCCGGGGCTGATCGAACGCGCACTTTATGCTTTCGGTCTTCTGGAGGCAATTAAGCGTGTTGGCATGCCTTTCTGTTTCAAAGGCGGTACCAGTCTTATGCTGATCCTTGATAAGCCAGCCAGATTATCGACGGATATTGATATTCTTGTGGACCCGGGAACGGATGTGGATGCGTATATCGAAAAAGCTTCAAAGTTCTTTCCATTCATCGCAAAAGAGGAAGATATCCGTAAGGGAAGAAATGATATTGTAAAGCGGCATTTCAAGTTCACCTATTATTCCCCTGTAAGAAAGACAGAATTCTATATTCTGCTGGATGTGGTCTTTGCGCACATCCCTTACGCAAAGACAATTCAGAAAGAGATCCAAAATGATCTTCTTCTGACAACAGGAGAAAACTTGACCGTCGAAATCCCAACGGCGGATTGTATCTTGGGAGACAAGCTTACGGCGTTTGCACCGCATACCACCGGAATTCTTTTAGGCAGCAGCAAAGAATTGGAAATCGCAAAGCAACTGTATGATACCGCAACGCTCACAGACTATCTGACAGATTATAAACTCTTTGCAGAAACCTATGAGCAAGCAGTCAAGGAGGAAACTGCATTTCGCGGTGGGAAATGGAGCAAGGAAGATGTACTCCAAGACACAATTGATGCGTGTCTCAGTATTATCAGCAGGGGAAAGATTGCTCCCGTTGATTATGCGGAATACCTTCGCGGCATCAAATCGTTGAGGAACCATATTCTACTCAGCGGATACAATACAGATGACGCAACGTGGAAAGCTTGCAAGGTACTGTACCTCGCTTCTTGTCTGATTTCTGGAAAACCCTATGTGAAGATCGAAAATGCGGAAGCATACGCATCAGCTCTGCTGGCGGGTAATGAATTCAAAAAGGTGGCTTATGTCCGCAAACAGAGGCTTGATGCGTATGCCTGTCTGGTGGAGGCATCACAGAATCTTGAATAAGGCAAAAGGCGTTACTGCTTAGATTTGAATGGGTGGGTATGGATAACACTAACGATAATACGGTATGGTCTTCGTTGACACATGAGCAAAAGAATCACCAACTGTTTCTGGCGCAAAAGGAACTCTTGGACCAATTTCTTAAAACCGGAGCCATCTCTCAAGCGCAGCATGACAAGAGCCTTCACGATCTGATCGAAAAGATGGGCGAAACTGAAGAATGATAGAAGCTTAATTGCAACTGAAACTAATTGCCTACCATGTCGATACCTATGATAGTCTTATAAGTTTACAATTTTTCAATATGTAAATAGGCCTATGATCATAATCAATGTAATGTCATAGTCGTGTATGGGTATTGTTCAACATAGGATTGTTCACTTTATAGAAAAGCACACCTTGTAGGTTTTATAGGAAAACACCAAGTTTGATTTGGATTTCCTTCCAAGATGGAGGTTGGCATTTTTAGTTTCATTGGATTCAAAAGCACCGTTCATTATATATTATTCTTAAATGAATGGATTTTAACTGTAGAAAGGTGTCTCTATATATGAGAATATTGTGAGGGAGTTATTTATTATTGAAAACACCAAGCCATTATGGTATATTGTTACTAAAGAAATGGTATGCTATCTAGAATTAGGCTATACATGCTTGCGATTAAAGTCTTTATGGAGGAATTATAAACATGAATAAAGCTCAAGGTAGTCCGACAAAAGCCTTTTTTGTTGAAATGCTGACAAGAGATATAGAATTAAATGATGCAATTCTTGATCTCCTCGATAATTGCCTTGATGGCGTTGTTAGATTATCCTCAGGAAAGAATAAACTGGAGGATCAAGACTTTTACAAAGGTTTTAGGGCTGATATTCGAGTTTCAGAAACCAGTTTCTCCATTAAAGATAATTGTGGTGGTATACCAAGAAAAACTGCCGAACAATATGCTTTCCGTATGGGTAGAGTCCCTGACATGCCTGCTGAAGAACATCCAACCATTGGTATCTATGGTATTGGGATGAAAAGGGCTATATTCAAGATTGGGAGAGAAGCGATCGTCCATACATGCTATAAGGGAGAAAAGTACTCTGTTTCAATTCCTGAAACATGGGTTAGTGATGCAAATGACTGGTCATTTCCTATATACGAAGGCAACAAAGGAAATATACTAGAAGAAGATGGAACAGAGATTATTATTTCCTCACTAAATCAAGATATTTCTAGAAGTTGGAGAGATCATAACCTTTCGGCATTTGTTGAAAAGCTTAGAACAGCGATTCAGCAGAGCTATAGTTTGATAATTCAAAAAGGCTTTGTAATTACCATCAATGGCCAGGATATCAAAGCAAATCCAATCGAGCTCCTTGCTCAGAAAGGAAAAGACGCTGGGATTCGTCCTTTCATTTATACAAAGCAATTTGGATCTGTTAGTGTAAGATTAGTGGTTGGGTTCTATTCACCGATGGCATCAGAAGATGAGATTGATGAGATGAACGAGTTAAAACGGAGCTCACAAGAAGCGGGTATTACAATTATTTGCAATGATAGAATAGTTTTATACAATGATAAATCCAACTTAACCGGATGGGGTACAGCTGGTGTACCGAATTACCATACTCAGTTCACCGGAATTAAGGGCATAGTTGTATTTGAAAGCATAGAACCAAGAGAACTCCCTATGACAACAACAAAAAGAGGTGTAGATCATTCTTCGCCTATATATATTGCAGTAAAGGATAAAATCTGTGAAGGGTTGAAGCTATTTACCAATTATACTAATCACTGGAAGGGACAAAATACTAAAGAAAGAGAATACTCAACTGCTGCTGAAAAGGTTAATTACAATCAGCTTTTTTCTACAGAAACACAAAGACAATACAATATATCCCTACATAGTGACGGCAATAAGGGAAAGGCATTTAAACCTACCCTTCCTAAACCACAGAGTGATACTACTTCTAAAGTAATAAGGTTTATGAAAAGCGAGGATGACATTTCTAGAGTTAAGGCTAGTCTATACGGGGATCCAGAGATTGATATTTCGCCATCTATTGTTGGCGAAAAATGCTTCGATATTATGTTGAATAAGGAATGAGGGGATAGCAAAATGGCACAACCATTTTATCACTTAAGGCCAAACAAATATATAGATAGACAATTGTTTATTAGCTGTTTGGAAGGTTTGAATCGATCAATCAAACTAAATAAGCATCGATATATTGGGTTCGGATCCTATAGCTTTGAAGATTTCAAACAGATCCATGATAGATTGAGAATTGCATCTATGATCTCTTTGGAATCAGATAGCATTATTTTTAAACGTGCTGAGTTTAATCGCCCGTATAAGTGTATCAAAATTCTGAATCAGACTAGTACTGATTTTATTGCTAGTGAAAATTGGGGGAACAAAAAAACAATTATATGGTTGGACTATACTGATCCGAAGCAGCTCTCCACCGAATTCAGCGACATTGCATCTCTAACTAATATTGTTCAAAAGCATGATATTATAAGGGTTACTTTAAACGGCAATATTTCAGCTATGGGGAAACCAAATGCAGGAGAAGATGTTCAACAGTATAGATTCGAACGCCTAAAAGAACGTATTGGTGAATATATCCCATTAGATATATCGAAATCGGACATGACTACATCGGAGTATCCCATTATACTCTTAAAGTGTTTAAAGAAAATGATTGAAAATTTATTTGTAGAGAGTTCTTTTGATAAACGGTTCTTTCTGCCTTTATTTTCAACGGTATATGCAGATGGGCAAATGATGGTAACGCTTACAGGTATCGTACTAGATGATCACGAACAGGAGACAACGATTAGACAAACACTCGAAGACTATGATTTTATTAACTTTGAGTGGTTACATCCATCTAGAATACATATACCAGAACTAACAGTAAAAGAAATGCTTGAGATGAATAAGCTGCTCCCGGCTAATGATGCTCAAAAGCAGCTGATGAAAAAATATAGTTTCGTTTTTTCAGCTAAAGAATCTCAAGAAGCTAATAGTTATATATCGTATTATCATTACTATCCAAGCTTTCAGAATGTAACCTTTTAAAAATAACCGACAGAATACGTTCTGCAACAATTGGGGAGACGCTATTCCCTATTTGTCTAAAACTATGCCAAATTGTATCGGGAAGTTTAAACCAATCAGGGAAACCTTGTAACCGAGCGGCCTCTCTTGGAGTTATTACACGATTATAGTGATAATGGACAGGACGTACAGCTTGAAAGCTCCCTTTCTCGGGTCCGGTACCTGATCGTAAAGTGGGACAATACCCCTTGGGATCTAATCGTTTGCACTTTGAAACAGTATCTTGTTCATTATATGATAAAAGTGCAAACCGTTTTCTAACATCATCGGAATGCTTTGTTGGAATGCACCCATTAATCTGGTGTTTGGATTTGTATAACTTAATATACTCCTCGTTGCCGAGGCTATCCGGAATCATATCCGTAATTCTCTTGTAATAGAATTCGGACTGTGATCTTGTTGTTGAAGAATAGTACGATGATTTTAGCTGTTTGATGTTGTTTGGGTTTTTCACGCAACGTATATCATCAGGCAAACCTTCTAAGGCCTGCTCGACATTGGTTTTTTCAAACTCTGCTACTTTTGCTTGTTCAATATCCGCTATAGACAGTCCTTTTAGCTTACTGCTTGTTTTTCGATAGCCTATAAAGAAAAATCTAGTACGGGTTGTTGGTGCACCATATTCACTCGCATTAACTGATATGGGTGGTAAAAGTGTATAATCATCGAGATTCTGAAAAGCCGCTTGGCGAATCGAATCATATTTTTTATTCATAATACCAGGCACATTTTCAGCTAAAAAGAAAGTAGGCTGTAGTTGTGAAACCAAACGAAAAAACTGAACAAAAAGCTGGTTTCTGCTATCTTCAACATCTCCGCGCCCAATTGAACTAAAGCCTTGACAGGGTGGACCACCAATAACACCCTCAATATCATTCTGTTTCAGATTAGCCCTATTTAGGATGTCACTTCCACCTAAAGACATTATATCTGCTTGGATATGTGTCACTTTTGGGAAGTTTAGTGAATGGGTTAGATTAGCATGCTTGTCGAGCTCCACGGTAGCACAAACACGAAAGCCTGCTCGAGCAGCCCCTAAACTTAAACCACCCATTCCGGAGAATAAGTCAATTACAATTGGCATTGCACCTTTTCCCATTTTGTTTTTTAACAGTATAACATTTTGAGTCAAAATAATCAAGCCATTCGGGTTCATCTTTTATCCTACGGCTATACAAGTTGCATGATATAAAAACCAGTATTACGGAAGAATTCTAATCCATATCGGTATATTTTTCTATGAACGGAGAATTGCTGATTTTAAGATTCCCACCATGCTTAATAAACTGTTTTTGCAGCTTCAAATGATTAAGTGATTGTATTCGAGGAATAGTTCCTGTAGCAGAAATACGCCCATAAACCTTACAGTTACTTATTACATGTTTTAGCTCTCCTCGGTTTAAAGTCTGCATAAGTTGATCAATCGCTGCTTCGGTATTATGACCTTTTAATTCGATAAATATAAATCTCTTATCCGTGTCCTTGACGTAAAAGGCATAATCACATTTGCGACAGTCCCCAGAATCTATAACGCCTCCATCGATATGCAAGCCAAGACAATCATATGAATGAAATCCAAGTTCCAACGTGTATTTTTTTCCGTTTTCAGCGCAAGTCGGGTTTTGTCTGTTATCTAAAAAAAGAATACATTTATTCGCGTTCACACCACTGTGACAGGGGTATTGGCTAAAACAAGTTTCTAACTTTTGCTTCTTTATCTCCTGACTAGGAACAACTTTTTGAATACTGTTAATGCATTCATTTATTGTTTGGCATATCATTATTGTGCTTTTCCTCTTCTTGTATCTCTTGGACTAGCAATGCGTTCATTTTCTCATTAATATCATCAGAAACATGGTCAATTTCAATAGCATTTATAAGCTTACTTTCCTGATCTATTAAATGGCAAAAATCCTCTTTGTTTCCTGGAATCAGAAATGCATCCACAGCAGAAGGCGCAAGCCGATAATGACGATCAACAATACTATTACTATTGCTCTTATCGACCTTTCCGGAGTAGATTAACAGATTAAAAGCAGTCAGTATATATGGACTATGTGTTGTAAGAAACACTTCGCTGTTTGTAGAGTTGATCAGTAACGCTACTAATTTGGCAATAACCAATTGTGAGTCAGGAAATATATGCGATTCAGGTTCTTCAAATATTAGAAAAGTCTTTTCATTTTGCAATATGGCTAAAAAAATACAATTCAATGCCCATAAAACTTCCTGTTGTCCGGAAGATCCAAACATTAGTTTAATCCATTTTCCATCTTTGTAATAAAGTTTTTCTCCGTCTTTATCGTAGACATAATCTCCTTTCAACACATTTTTAATTAAATTGCTTGCCAAACTAACATCCTTGTTTCTAATCTCACCTTTTACCGTTTTGAGGTAGTTTTGTGTAATTTCATCAAGCTTAGAACCAAAACGCCCTCTCATTTTCTGAATGTAATGAATGAAGTCTTGAGTAATCATGTCTATTTGACTTATATCAATTAACTCAGATTCAGAGTTAGAGGGCGTTTCGGGAAGAATTAAGTCTGGTATTGTTGCAAGCATATTTCTCCCCGCAGGAATGTATAGGAGGGTTTCGTCATCATTAAACAAATCATATGCATGCTTTTGGAACAAGCTCAGGTAATCTCTCTGCGCATAAAAATCCTGAGAAAGATTGCCATAACGATTCTTAGCTATATCTACAGCATCTTTGAGCAAATTGGTAATACCTATCCTAAGTGAATCACTAAACTTAAATCTTACAAATTTTGTTTCGTCAAGTTCGATGAAAACACTTTTCCCATTATTCTCATCATATAAGTATTGAATCAAGAAGGCGTCCATATGCTTTGTTGTTCCAAAACATCCCATAAAAAAGTTTCTAAGGAATTTGAGGAAACGTGTATATGGATCATTGACATCAGGATTCTTCCATATTTCACGAGCATAAAGAACTAAATAGTCTCTAATCTTTCTGCAAAAATATATTGTTTTCCCCAACGTGCTTTTACCAGAAGCTTGCGGTCCGATCATGATTTGAACAGAAGAATTAAGCGACAACTGCACTTTGCCAAGTGCACCAAAATTTGATATTAAGATCCTTCTGATTGGTTGTTGAGATGTGTTATTCTTATTCATAGAACGATCTCCTCATCGTAAGAACTATTTACATATAGTATTTTATCACTTATTTTATAGGATTTCAACATAAGACTATAACCCAGTTTATACAACATTGGCTATTTAGTGCTTTACATCCTAATACAAAGAGCGCAGATTTGAAATACAGTTCTTTGATAATGTGGCGATTGCTTCTCGATCACTTGCGTTATTGTTTTATCATGTATTAACTAGATTCAATTAATTAGCCATATCCTGATACAACTATGCATTTTGGGCTTAAATTGTTAATTCTAATTTGGTGGAGCAGAATGATAGATTAGCCACATAGAGTTTATTTATAGCACTTACACAAACAAAGAGCTAATATATTTTTGTATGCCGTGGACTTTTATATTGCCCAAGGTGTTATTTATTATGAGGATGTAATTATTCCATTTGCATCATAAACAGCGCAACAAGAAGATCTATTAGTATGTGTTCTTTATACAGCAAATTAATCAAATTGCATCTAGGAAAGAGAGGATAAGGCAATAATATGGGTGTAATGTTAATGAAGCAGCTCTTGGAAGCAGGTGTCCATTTCGGTCACCAGACCCGCCGTTGGAACCCGAAGATGAAGCAGTACATCTTCACCGAGCGCAACGGTATCTACATCATCGACCTGCAGATGACCGTCAAGAAGATTGACGAAGCCTACATGTTCCTGCGCGACTTGGCCGCGGAGGGCAAGACCGTCCTGTTCGTCGGCACGAAGAAGCAGGCGCAGGAGAGCATCGAGCAGGAAGCCAAGCGCTGCGAAATGTTCTACGTCAACCAGCGTTGGCTCGGCGGTATGCTGACCAACTTCAAGACCATCCAGACCCGTATCGCCCGTCTGAAGAAGATCGAAGCGATGGAGGAGGACGGCGAATTCGATCTGCTGCCCAAGAAGGAAGTTATCGGCCTGAAGGCGGAGCAGGAGAAGCTCGAGAAGAACCTCGGCGGCATCAAGGAAATGAAGAAGCTGCCGGCGGCGCTGTTCGTCGTTGACCCGCGCAAGGAGCACATTGCGGTTGCCGAAGCGCGCGCGCTGAAGATCCCGATCGTGGCGATCATCGACACCAACTGCGACCCGGACGAGGTCGATTACCCGATCCCCGGCAACGACGATGCTATCCGTGCGGTCAAGCTGATCGCGGGCAAGATGGCGGACGCCGTGCTCGAAGGCAAGCAGCAAATATATGCAGTCTTTGCGGGAGAAGAGAGTAAACTTGCCAAAGGAATTGAAAGGCCCAAAAAGCCAAAAACATTTCCTCCGGATGATACCTTGAAAGAAAAATCAGGGAAAGCTTGAACACAACAGCAGAAAAAGAGGTATAAGGAAATATATGAGTATTGACGAAATTATAAAAGCAATTCCTCAAATATTGGAATACTTTATTCCAGGATATCTGACTTGGTATTTATATCAAAAAATGTGCGACTCTAAAGATCATCACACATATGAGAATGTTCATTTTTTAAGCTGTGTTTGCATAAGTTTTGTACTAAGCATTGTGTTCAGTTGGATTTCAAACTTGTATCTTCGTATCCTTGCTGAATGTGTTTTAGGGTGGATCGCCGCAATAGTATTGTTGAAGCTGCTGAAAGTAGAAGCAATTAGGCACCTATATTCAACTATTTTTCACACAATGTTATCTGAAAGTGTTTTAGAGAGTATAGGATTGAATGATACGAATAAGGATCCTTGGGTCTCGGTTTTTATGAAAGATAGCTCAATGATTTTCGGCCGCTGTATTTCAATCCCCTCTGATTATGAGGACGAATGGATTGCTATAGACAATTATCAAACGACTGGAGAGCTATTTGCCACCAACGGGCAGCAAAAAGACAAATGGTATGTGAGAAATTATATGTCAAATAATCGAGTTATAGTATTGAGGATTAGTGAAATTAAAGCTATTGCGAAGTATGATTTTAGGATAGAGAATGAAAGGAAAAGTAATAATGAAGCAACTAATGGGGAAAAAGATGCAACCAAAGAAAACAGTTAGCAACTAAAAGACAAGTATAATTGTAGTGGACAGCTATCTATTTACAGTTGATGTTATGTTGCTGAAGAAAAACATTTTATCGATACGTAATAATTTGATTGGGCTATGAGGTGCAAGATGAAAATTGTGAGTTCTGGATTTAAAGCGGATTTCCATATTCATTCCGTATATTCTCGAGAAAAGGATGGAAAAAAAGTCAGCTATAACACAATCGAAAACATTGATGTTTTAAAGAAGAAGCTTAATGAAAATGACGTTCAACTGTGTGCTATTACAGATCACGACGCCTTTGGTTATGATATTTATAAAAAACTCAAAGAAAGCGAAACTGATGATGCTTCATCAATAGTTAAAGTATTCCCGGGCGTCGAGTTTTCTGTTCAGTTTATTGGCGATAATAAGCTTCCTACGGTATTACATGTGATCGCTATTTTTAATGACGAAGATGACTCAAGAATTGCGCAGATACCATCTTGCATATCTGGAATGGACGGAAAGCCCAAATATGATTGCGGACAAGCTTTTTCGGAAGCGATGTTTTTATCCATTCTTCGAGACATTGATTTGGATACCGTTCTGATTGTTCATCAAAAAAATAGTCTTTTATCGAAAGACAGAAAGAAGCATGATGCAAACAAACTTGGAGACGATAAATTCTATGAGTTTATTTATACAGACTATTTTGAAGCATTTGAGTTTAGAAACCGGAAAAACGAAGTCTTCAATAAGCATTTTGTAGTCGAAAACGATTTAAGTGAAAAAATGACATTTGTTACCGGATCGGATTGTCATGATTGGAGGATTTACCCAAAAGAATCAGAGAAAGACGACGGTGAATTTGTTTTCAGTTATTTCAAATGCTTACCTACTTTCCGTGGTTTAGTAATGGCTATTACTGATCACAGGCGCGTTAGAACGGAGAACAATTTCTTTAACTTGACAGGCGTATACTTGCCACAAATAGAATTAATGATTAATAAGGTGAAATACGATCTCCCTCTTTCACGCGGCATTAACGTTATTATTGGAGATAATTCCATCGGGAAGTCCTTGTTGTTACACCACTTAACACGTTATTCAAGGCTGAAGCCTAAAAACATTATGGACGGTTACAAAAGGTATCTCCGCAGCAATAAAACTGAGATTTTAAGTGAGATTCCCGAATATGACCTGTTTGAATTTGATACACAGGGCGGAATTCGGGCTAAATTTGAAAAAGCATCTATCAAAGGAGGAGAATATCTTCAAAAATACTATCCAGAACCAATCCAGAGTGAAGCATATAAAGAAAAAGTGCAACGACAACTGAATAAGATATATGATTATCTTGACGAAAAGTTTTCAATCGAAAAACTAGAGAATCAATTAGGCAGGTTTGCGATTATCCCAGCCGACGCTAATAATGCTGAGAGCTTATCATTTATCGGTTCTGTAAAAAAGAACGCTAAACTCGAAAATGGATATAGTTCGTTATATGAGGAATTAAATGGTTTAATTGAAAAAATCAAGACCATACGAGCTAATGCATATATTGAAATCAGTGATCAGTCAGTTTTGGATGATGTAGGTGATAGGGTTAGCAATCTTGCTCATAAATATTATCAGAAAAAACAAAATATTTCAAATGAGAATAATAGGATTGCCCTGTATCAGAGTACAATGAGTGCGTTCAAACAGTCCTATAGAAAGCAGGTCTCCGAAACGCAAAAGTTGATTTCAGAGTATAATGAAAGAATCACAGATGCTGCCGATAGAATCGTAGAAATAATTCAACGTACAGAAAAGAATGGAAAACCAGCTATCTCTATTGTGAAAGAGACAATCGAAGGAAGAAGTACACGGGTATTTGATTATGAGTTTAACAGCAGACTCGGAATTATAGAGATTAGTGATGACTATATAAGGAACTTGTTTGTAGGGGCTTTTAAAAAAGGCGTTCGGGCGGATGTTTTGAATATGACAAGTCAGGAATTGGCCGAAGCCATGCCATATTATCGAGAAGGTCCAGCTGACGCATTAGAGCAGCTTAAGCAAAAGATTCAAGAGCAGGTAGATACGGATTTTGCCAACAAATTCACAATTACTCAAGCAGGAAAAGATCGGACAGAAGAATTATCAACAGGATTTAATGCACAAACTTATTTTGATATTATGTCATATGAAACAAACAACCAAGGAATATACATCATTGATCAACCAGAGGATAATATTTCACAGAAAGCGATTCGCGAGTATTTACTTGATCGATTCAAAACGATGGGCGAAAACCGTCAAGTCATCATTGTTACACACAATCCACAGTTCATTGTCAATCTAGACGTCGATAATGTTATATTTATTGGAAAAGATGAGAAAGGTCAGCTTCAAATACGATCTGGAGCACTGGAGTACAAGGATAACAGCTACAACATCCTCGATATTATTTCGAATAATATTGAAGGAGGACTGGAGACACTAAAAAGGAGATGGAAACGTTATGAAAAGAACTCTGCAGTTTAAACAGGATGAAAAGGGCTATGGCATCTTTGAAGAGGATCATTTACTATTCTTAATACCTGTTCCGGAGCTTCAATTCGATGTTAAAGAGTTTTACGAAGCTTTTTACAGTGATGGAAAGGATTACGAGAACATCGGTATAGAGAATTGCATAGAAAATGATAAAACAGCGAAAAGAACGTTTGAAACGATACAAAAACTAATTAGCCTTATCGCAACAAAACTCAATGAAGCTCATAGCGCAATAAATGAAAATAAACAAAAAGATTCGCAAACTCTTGAAAAAGCAAAGACTGGAATTGGTTATCTTTCTCTGTGAAAGAAAAACTAAATAAAGTTTACTATAGTAAAAGCTAAGATAATCAACTCCGCATCTAGAAAAGATTCGGAGTTGATTATACGTCCGCTTGAATTCATAGTTGAATAAGAAGCGTACTCAAGAGTTGCTGCTATCAGTATTAATAGATTGCACCATCTGTATAACATGGGAATCCAATGAATCAATTGACTTCTTTGTCTGGAACTGCGAAAGATGCGTGTAGATCTTCAGCGTTGTTTCCAGATTGCTGTGACCCATAAAGTATTGAGCTGACTTTACATCGACGCCGGCATCATAGAGCATCGCGCAATAGGTGTGTCGTAGCATCTTGGAAGTGATGTTTTTGATGGCTATCACTCGCGGTTTGTATTTGGATGCGGAGTTCCCTCCTGCCGCTACATTTAGGTAGGTTAAGTAGCTATCCCACGCTCGCTTGTAAGCGGTGGAACTCATTAGCTTTCCGTCTTTGTCTGGAGCCACGAGGCCATGTTCGCCATCCAGTTTCTTTAGAGCACGCACCAGCACGATAGGTATAGGGACATCGCGAGTTGCTGCTTTTCTTGTTTGCTTTTTGAGAAACGCTCTGTTAGCATCTACATCGCGAACTTTTGTAACGCGGATAACATTGTTCTTGTAATCAACATCATTCCATTCAAGCGCCAGAACTTCGCCGCGACGTAGCCCGCAGTATAACATTATCATAGCAGCAATGCCGAATCGGTGCCCTTCCCAGCTACTGGTAATCAGCCGGATCTCATTGTCATCAAGAAAACATGTTTGAGGCGCCTCCATGCTTACAACCTTTGCCTTCAAGAAACAGTTCCTGTTCAGCCAATCATTATCGCAGGCAAAGTCCATAATTGCAGATGCACATTGTTTGATCTTTCGTATAGTGCTGGAAGCATAGCCTTGTTCCGCCATATCGTTCAAGACATTTTGAAGATTGATCAACTGGAGATCCCTGATCTTCAGTTCACCCAATGCGGGTAAAAGATGGTTGTTTAGTTCGCTTTGCTTACGTTTGTGCCATCTCTTGGAAAATGAAGGGAACTGTTTCATCCAAATCTCACTTAATCGACGAAAGGTTATTCCGGAATTATAACACTTGCCGGCAGCAGTCTCATGCTGCAGTTCAGCGGCCTTTCTGTTAAGCTCTGCCTGTGTTGAAGCATAAACGATTTTTCTAAGGGGAGAACCATCCTCCTTTCGACCGACGAGCACGCTTTTTTGATATCGGCCATCCGATCTTTTGGTTGCCTTTTTCATTGCAACGAACCTCCTTTTTCATGCGATTCAAGCCACTTCAGCAGTTTTTCTCGGCGAACGAATTGCCTTGATCCGATTCTAATTGAGGGGAATCCCTTTGCATAGAACAGATTATAAGCAAAGGATCGTGAAACTTTGAGGATATCGGCAACATCCTCTGCAGATAAAATGAGAGGAATTTCTTCTTCATGGTAATATGTTTTGGGCGCTTTCTGCTCTTTCATCATAAGGTCCCCTTTTTATAACTTTCGTAGATCGATAACAGTTCCTTTTGCAATGCTTTCATTAACAGCCGTTTTCTTCTGGAAACGGTATCCCTATGTACCCCGATCTTTGATGCATAGTCAGCGGACGATTTATTATCAGCGATTGTCGCCCATATGAGATCCTGGTCTCGAACGGGAAGTGATTCGACAACCTTTCTGACTTGCTCAGCCAATTTCATTCTTTCTTCTTTTTCAATCAAGATAATTTCCGGGGATTCTTCTGTTTCAGCTATCAGGACATCATTTTTATAATCTGCAGGTGTTGCTCCTCTTTCTAATTCTGTCAATGAGATAACTCCGTGGGATGCTTCTGATAAGCAAGCATTCTCCTCCTGACGAACAGATGCGCGTAACAAGCAAAACACATCTTTAGGGACGAGAACCCACCGTCCGTCTTGCGTTTTTCGGAAGAATCGGCGATGCCCTCTTGCATCATATTTGACAGCAAAATGTGTATCACTTTCTTGCTTCACTAAAATGTTAAAGTTCAATATTCTTACTCCTTTCTTGGTTTCGCAAATGTAGTCACGATACTTTGCAAGATCTCGCTGTCTTCCGTCGGTAATACTTGCATCAACCGGATCAGTACGCGCTCCTGCTCATCTGTCAGGTATGGGCTGGTATCCCGCCATCCTTCCAGCACGCGAAAGCCTCCACCTCTTCCTCGGATGGAGTAAACCGGAATGAAAGAAGAAAGATAATCTATATCATACTGGATTGTTCGTCTGCTCACGCTAAACCTGTCCGCAAGATCCTGAATGGTTACAAATCTTCTGACACTCAGTATTTTAAGAATCATCAACCGCCTTTCAAAAGCCGGTGTTCGTGTCGAACTCCTTTCTGTTTTGTTTGCATCATAAACCATAAAGGTGCAAGATTCTTGCTTGTTTTAGAAAAACATCTAACTGTTGCAACGTTAAATGATTATAAATAGTGTTTTTAATAACTTAAAAGTAATTATAAATCGAAAACCCTTATCTTAAAATTATAGATGAGGTGACTTATAATGAATGTATTTTCAAAACCGCTTGCGGATGCCATCAAAAGAGCAAGAGGAAAGCTCGGGTTAACGCAGGAACAAGTAGCAGAGTTGGCAAACACAGATCCATCCAATATCATGAAGATGGAGAATATCAGCCGCAATGCAAACCCGGAGCTTGCCACTCTGTATCCAGTCATTCGCGCTTTGTCCATTGACCCTCAAGAGATCTTTTATCCGGAGATGAAGACCGAAGATCCAAATCTTCGCATTCTGCAGCAGCTTGTTTCCGAGTGCTCGGATAAGGAAGCTGAAGCATTGATTCCAATCATCCGTGAGCTTCTTTTCTTCATGCGTTCGACGAAAAAGACAGATATCACAGAATAAACAAAGAGCCTGCCTCTCTTTCGAGAAAGCAGGCTCTCCGCATCTAATCTGTTATGCGTCTGGCTCTTTGCTTTTTGTCATCTCAAACCGCATGACGTCTATTCTTGTTTCCGTCTTACACTTTGGGCAGTAAAGGGGAAACCGTAACAGCACAGTATTCTCATATACTTTAGTTCTTGTTTTCCCGTCGCAAATAGGACATCGTATCCAACGTGAATTATCACGATTCATCATCCTCGGCATCTTCTTCGTCTTCGGCTGATACATCAATCGTCTCTTCCCACTGATATCGACCGGGGATGTGTCCGCTATCACTTGTTTTTTGCGTTTTGTCGGAAGTATCGATATCCCATCCGCCCTTCTTGTCGTATCCATATGTACGACCTGTTGATGAAATATTGTACTTGCTTTCTTTTTCCTTACTCATTGTTCCTTCTCCTTTATATTGACAATTTATTGGTTTCACGATCTGCCTTTTTCCTAGTGTGTCATCCAACATACGCATAAAACGTGTTCGCGCATATTCGGGAATCGGTTCTTTATTCAGTTCGATTTCCTCATTTTCTAAAACTGCATTTTTCTCTTTTACCGCCGCGCGCACGGCTTCTTCTAACAAGGTGTCTGCTTTACTCTTTCACATTTTCGTTCTCCCTGTATGTATAATTCGAGTTTTCGCTTTCTTCTATTAATCGTTTCCTATTAAGCTTCCGTCTATAGCATTCAGCAGCATAATATGGTCTGGAATATAAAGTTTTTGCTCGTTTTCTGAATTATAAAATACTGCCCATGTTGGCACATACAATGCTTCGTTCCCTTGATTGGCAATTTGCGTAATAGACGCTGTTAATACAATCCGCTTGACATATATACTGCTTCCTATGCCATAGTCTCTACCATCGCCCGTCCATGCGTAGCTAAAGCGAAACAGGTTTTTAATCCGATCTTGTATTTCAGAAAAGGATAGCAGCTTAACATTATCGTTGATTGTCTCTTGTATCGCATAAGGACTCCCATAAGAAAAGCTCTCAATTCCGTTTTCAGTAATATAGAATTCAATTGTTTCGCACGACCAAGAAGGCGCATAAACAAACACTTAAGCAGATGGTTTCTTTTCTTAAAAACAGGAGTAGGATATTTACTCAAAGTGACTATTATAAGCAAATGCCATCTGATATTATGGACGATAATGACTATGATCAACAAGAAACAGAGCCATTACCTTGCTGCAAAGCTCTATTTGTTTTTGATGTATGCAAATATTCAAATGAATAAGTAAAAATATCAATTATTCGACCATGATACTTTTCCAAGGATGATTTTATATAACTTATTATTAGATGAGGAGTTTATAGGCGCCGTCCTC
>ODAI010562249.1_pt1 | contig 24583 bp, 16 predicted proteins | sample 1539321 | NCBI WGS metagenome assembly ODAI01 (sample SAMN02144231, study PRJEB22623) | gut metagenome | biome: sheep rumen | host: Ovis aries | place: New Zealand
CCCGTGCCGCTGATGGTCTTCAGTATCGACATGGCCATGGCCACCTTCATGTCGCCCTCTACGGCGCATGCGGTGTGCTGCTTGATGAGCATCGAGAAGGCGGGGATGAGCATCGAGTCGAGCTTGCCGGCGATGCCCTGGGCGAAACCGTCGTAGTGGGAGGCGATCATGCCCAGCTGCTCGTCTTTCACCCATTGCTCGAAGGCGACGACATACTTGGCCATGTCCCACACCTTCTCGATGGTGCCGCCACCCTCGATGTCGAAGGTGTCGAGGATGTCTTGTGCCTTGGCGCGGATGGCGTCCTCGTCGGTGATATGGTCGGCAATGGCCCACATCTTCTCCCAGTCGAACTGCTTGGTGTAGACAAACATGCGGTGGTAGAGGTTGGTCTCGTCGATGTAGAGGTCCATCATGCCGGGATAGGGACGGCCGATCTGGGCGATGTTGGTGTCGCGGAAGCGGCGGCGCACCTGGGCGGCGCGGCACCAGTCTTCAATCTCGGCCTGCACCTGCGGGTCGCCGCCTTCCACCACGCCAGTGATGACGGCATGGCGCTTGCCGGCACGCTCGAGGTCGGCCACCATCTCGCCCACGGCTCCGCAGGCATAGAGCTCGCCCAGCCAGGTGGGGATGTCGGTATTGGCATAGTCGGGAGCCTTCTTCTTCTGGACGTTCACCAGCACCACGGGCACGTCGAGGTCGCGCACGGCGGGCAGCATGTTGTAGGAGGTGCAATAGGTGAGCAGTTGCAGGATGACGAGGTCGACGTCGGCGGCGCGGAACTTGTCGCCAGCGGCCATCGCCATTTCCTTGGTGGTCACCATGCCTCCGTCGATGATCTCGATGGTGTCGGGGAGGGTTTTCTTGAACGCCTCGTATTGCGACTCGAATTCGGGAACGAGTTGTGGGAACTGCGGCAGGTATGCCTGTAAAGCAATTGAGAATACGCCTACTCTTGCTTTGGTCTCTACTAATGGTTTGCTCATAGTTGTTGGGTTTTTATTTATTTTTTTTGTTTTGTTTTCCTTGTCTTTTCCGGTATGGGTGGGCTCACGGTTTTTCCGATATTGGGCGCTCACGCCATCGTTGGCGTCCCCGCTATCATTGGCGCTCACGCTATCGTTGGCGCCCTCCGCTTATTTCTGGGCGGTAATGGCCAGATACTTCTCGTAGCCCTTGTCCCACGCCTCCTTGTCCTCGGGGGCGTAGTGCTTCAGGTCGAGGCTATTGGCTATGATCTGTCGCATCTCCCAGATGTCTTTCACCTCGCCGGCGGCCTTGGCCTGGAGCATGATGTTGCCGATGGCGGTACCCTCTTGCGGTCCTGCCAGCACGTCGATGCCCAGGGAGTTGGCGGTGAACTGGTTGAGGTATTTGTTGAGCGAGCCGCCTCCGATGATGTGGAGCACGTTGAGCGGGAACGAGGCAAACTCCTTCAGCCAGCCGAACACCTGGCGGTAGCGCAGGGCGAGCGAGTCGAAGATGCAACGGCAGATCTCTGCCGGCGTCTCGGGCACGGGCTGGCCGGTCTGGCGGCAATACGTCTGGATGGCCTCGATCATCGACGAGGGGTTGGCAAACATGGCGTCGTCGGGGTTGATGATGCTTCGGAAGGCCTCCACCTGCATGGCCGAGCCTTGCAACTCGGGGTGGGGGAGGCGTCGCACCTCGTCGGGCCACTCCTTGCGGCAACGCTCGTAGAGCCACATGCCACAGATGTTCTTCAGGAAGCGCGTGGTGCCCTCGATGCCGCCCTCGTTGGTGAAGTTGAGCTCGTAGCTGCGCTCGTTGATGACGGCGTCTTGCGTCTCGATGCCCATCAGGCTCCACGTGCCGCTACTGAGATAGGCGAAGCGCTCGTCCTTGGCGGGGACGGCGGCTACGGCACTTCCCGTGTCGTGACCGGCCACGGCAATCACGGGAATGGCGCCCAGGCCTGTCATGCGTTGCACCTCGTCGGTCAGCACGCCGATCTGAGTGCCGGGGCTCACCATGCGCCCGAACTTGTCGCGGCTCAGGCCCACGCTGGCCAGGAGAGCCTTGTCGAGGTCCTTCGTGCGCGGGTCGAGCATCTGCGAGGTCGAGGCAATGGTATATTCGCACACCTCCTCGCCCGTGAGCATCCAGCTGAGGGCATCGGGCACGAAGAGAATCTTGCGGGCCTGGCGCAGGGCCGTGTTGCCGGCCTCCTTCATGGCGTAGAGCTGGAAGAGCGAGTTGAAGTTCATGAACTGGATGCCCGTCACGTGGTATACCTCTTTCCGGTCGACCACCTTCTGGAGGTATTCCTCCATCTTGCCGAAGGTGTGCGGGTCGCGGTAGGCGAGGGGATTGCGAAGGATGGCATTGTCGTCGCCGATGCACACGAAGTCGACGCCCCAGGTGTCGATGCCGATGCTCGTGATTTCTATCTGCCGGCTGGCGGCTAGTTTCAGTCCTTTGATGATCTCGAAATACAAGGCGAAGATATCCCAGTAGAAATGGCCGCCCGTCTCGATGAGGTTGTTGTCGAAGCGGGTTAGTTCTTCCAGGTCGAACTTGCCATCGCTCAACGAGCCGATGATGGTTCTTCCGCTGGTAGCGCCCAGGTCTACGGCAAAGAAGTATTTTTTGTTGTTCATGTTGTTTGAAGTTAGTTTTGTCGCAATTTCAGCCGCAAAGATACTATTTTGGTGCGACTCGTACCTTTATAATTTGATATTCAAACCAAAAGTTTTGGGAAAGGGGATAAAGTTTAAGGGCGTAGAGAGTTTTGAAAAGGGGTATAAAGCGTCGGGGAAGGGCACATAAAGCGTCGAGGAAAGGCTACAAGGTTTTGAGGTAAGGGCACAAAAAAGCCCCGATTCACATCGAGGCTGATTTTCTTACCTACTTATCTTGAATGTTTTAGCAGTTTTATTTTTATCATGTAGCATGTAAATATTGAAAATCTGTTGTTTTGTGGTTGCAAAGTTACGGGGGAAATTGATATAAATCAAATAATCATGCATGTTTTACGCAAAAATTTACGTAAACGTTTTCAGGGTTTTTCCGTTAGAAAGTGGCGATGCAAGCCCCGTTGGTCATCGGTTTTTGAGGGCGATAGGCAGGCCTGCCAATGGCTTGTGGAAAGGGAAAATATGCAGATAATTTCAAAAAACTGAACAAGTTCTTTTGTTTTGCGCATGTTTTTTCGTATCTTTGCCGATATTATTTTTAATAGCAGAGGAATGAAGGAATTTGTAATTTCCGAGGCCAAGGCCGAAACAGCCGTGTTGGTGGGCCTGATTACCCAGCAACAGAACGAGGCCAAGACCAAAGAATATCTCGATGAGCTTGAGTTTCTGGCCGATACGGCCGGGGCGGTTACCGTGAAGCGCTTTACGCAGAAGGTGAACGGTCCGAGTCAGACGACCTATGTGGGCAAGGGCAAACTCGAGGAAATCAAGCAGTATATCAAGGCCCAGCAAGACGCCTATGACGAGTGGCTGGACGACGAGGACGCCTCTCCCGACGACCAGCCCCAGCCCGTGGGAATGGTGATTTTCGACGATGAGCTCTCGGCCAAGCAGATACGTAATATCGAGGCCGAGCTGAAAGTGAAAATCCTCGACCGGACGAGTCTGATTCTCGATATCTTTGCCATGCGCGCCCAGACGGCCAACGCGAAAACGCAGGTCGAGCTGGCGCAATATCGCTATATGTTGCCCCGTTTGCAACGCCTTTGGACTCACTTGGAGCGCCAGGGCGGCGGCTCGGGCTCAGGCGGCGGCAAAGGTAGCGTGGGATTGCGCGGTCCGGGTGAGACCCAGCTGGAGATGGACCGCCGTATCATTCTCAACCGCATGAGTCTGCTGAAGGAGCGCTTGGCGGAGATTGACAAGCAGAAAACCACCCAGCGCAAGAACCGCGGACGCCTGATTCGAGTGGCGCTGGTGGGATATACCAACGTGGGCAAGTCGACCATTATGAACCTGCTGGCCAAGAGCGAAGTGTTTGCCGAGAACAAGTTGTTTGCCACGCTCGACACAACCGTGCGCAAGGTGGTGGTCGAGAACCTGCCCTTCCTCCTGGCCGATACCGTGGGCTTCATCCGCAAGTTGCCCACCGACCTGGTGGACTCGTTCAAGAGCACCCTCGACGAGACCCGCGAGGCCGACCTGCTTTTGCACGTGGTGGACATCTCGCACCCCGACTTCGAGGAGCAGATCAAGGTGGTGGAGAAAACGCTGGAAGACCTGGGATGCGCCGACAAACCGTCGATGATCGTCTTCAACAAGATTGACGCCTATCAATGGGTGGAGAAAGAGGCCGACGACCTGACGCCCATGACCAAGGAGAACATCTCGCTCGACGAGCTGAAGCGCACGTGGATGGCGCGACTCAACGAGAACTGCCTGTTCATCTCGGCACGAGAGCGCATCAACATCGATGAGTTCAGACAGACCATCTACGAGAAGGTGCGCGAGCTGCATGTGCAGAAGTATCCCTATAACGACTTCTTGTATAATAACGACTACGACGAGGTGCTGGACTCATCCAACAACTAACGTATTGATGGAATACCCCCCGGCACTAACTTATTGATGGAATAACCGGCAACAAGCATGTTGATAGAATACCCAACAACTAACATAATAATGGAATAACCAACAACTAACATAATGATGGAAGATTATAGACTATTAACTAACGAGGAAATCCTCATCCTGGAGGAGCATGGATGCACCGCCGAGGACTGGACCGCCATTGAGGTGGGCGAGGATTTCAATGCCGCGGCCCTTCGAAATGTGGCCTTCTATGGTACGGTACGCATGGGCTGTTTTGTGAAGCGCATGGAAATCAGCAAGGGATTCGTGAAGCCCTGCGGCATCCGTAATGCCACCCTGCGCAATGTGACCATCGGTGACAACTGCCTCATCGAGAATGTGGGCGGATACATCAACGACTATACCATTGGCGACGACTGCCTCATCTCGAATGTGAGCATCATCGAGACCACGGAAGGTGCCACCTACGGCGAGGGCAACCTCATCTCGGTGCTCAACGAGGCGGGCGACGGCAACGCCATCATCTTCGGCAACCTGAATAGCCAGTTCGCGGCATTCATGGTGAAGCATTTCACCGACAAATACATCAAGGATGAGATACGCCGACTCATCAACGAGGATATCCGCCGCAACATGCCCGAGCGAGGCATCATCGGCAATAACGTGAAGATTGTGGGAACGAAGGAAATCACCAATACCGTCATTCACGACAATTGCGAGATCAACGGCGCCTCGCGCATGAGCGACTGCTCTATCCTGAACGGGCCCAACGACTCGGTATATATCGGTACGGGAGTGATTTGCGAGAACTCGATTATATGCAACGGCTCGAGCATCATCAATAGCGTGAAGATGCAAGACTGCTTTGTGGGTGAGGCCTGCCATATAGCTAACGGTTTTACCGCCTCGCAGAGCGTCTTCTTCGCCAATAGCTACATGTCGAACGGCGAGGCGTGTGCCGCCTTCTGCGGTCCCTTCTCGGCCAGCCACCACAAGAGCTCGTTGCTCATCGGCGCTCAGTTCTCGTTCTATAATGCCGGCTCGGCCACCAACTTCTCCAATCATGCCTACAAGATGGGCCCCATCCACTACGGAACGCTGGAGCGCGGTACCAAGACCGCCAGCGGCTCGTATGTGCTGATGCCTGCCAAGATAGGTGCCTTCTCGGTGTGTATGGGTAAGCTGATGCACCATCCCGACACGCGCGACCTGCCGTTCTCCTATCTCATCTCCTACAACGACGACATGTATCTCGTGCCCGGCCGCAACATTACCACCGTGGGCCTCTACCGCGACATCAAGAAATGGCCCAAGCGCGACCGACGCTCTGCCGGTAGCCAGAAGAGCATCGTCAACTTCGACTGGTTGTCGCCGTTTACCGTGGGCGGCATCTTGCGCGGAAAACGAATCCTCGAAAAGCTGCGTGAGGCCTCGGGCGAATTGCAGACACAATACAACTATTACGACTACGTGATCAACGCCTCGTCGCTCCGCAAGGGCATCAAATACTACGATATCGCCCTTCGGCTATATATGGGAGCCGTCTTGAAGCGCGCCAAGAAACATGGCTACTTCGGAGTGCCCACCACGGAAATAGGCAAGGGCAACTGGATCGACCTCTCCGGACTTCTGTTGCCCGAGAGCGAGGAGACCCGCTTGATTCACGATATCAAGAACGGTACGCTCGAGACCATTCAGGCCGTCATCGACCGCTTCGAGGAAATCAACAGCCACTATAGGGAGTATCAATGGGCTTGGACCTACCAGATGATTCTCGACTACTATGGGCTTACCGAGATTACCGAGGCCGACGCCGACCATATCCGCGAGGAATACATCAAGGCCCGCCGCATCTGGATTGGCGAGATTCGCAAAGACGCGGAGAAGGAGTTTGCCATGGGCGATGTGGAGGATGAGGTGTTCAACGACTTCATCGACAAGCTCGACCACGAGATTGACTACGAGGACTAGCACTATGCTCAGTTGGCGGTTTCACCATCGATTCGCCATCATCATAACGCTTTCCTCGGTGTCAGATGGATTCGCCGTCAACATAAATAATGCCTCCCTCAATGACGTTTGCATTGGGGGAGGCATTGTTTTAGGATGACGGCCGTGGGCCTTGTTGGGCTCGAAGCAGGCGGTAACTCTTATTGTCCCACCAGCTGGTTGATGTGGTCGCGGCACTCTTCCATCAGCCATTTGGGAGTACTGGTGGCACCGCAGATGCCGATGGTGGAGACGCCTTGCAACCAGCGCTCGTCGATTTCTGATGCACTCTCTATCTGGTAGCTGTTGGGGTTGACGCGGCGGCACTCTCCGTAGAGCACCTTGCCGTTGCTGCTCTTATGGCCACACACGAAAAGCACCAGGTCGTGGCGGGCGGCAAAATTGCAGATGTTGGGCATGCGATTGGCCACCTGACGGCAGATGGTGTCGAAGCTACGGAAGACGGCATCGGGCGAGATGTGTTGCTGGATGTACTCGATGATGCGATGAAACTCGCCCAGATTCTTCGTGGTTTGGGAATAGAGATAGATGTCGCGGCTGAAGTCGAGCTTGCTGACATCCTCGAAGTGGGCCACCACAATGGCATGGTTGGAGGTCTGGCCCACCAGCCCCAGCACCTCGGCATGGCCCGGTTTCCCGAATATCACTATCTGTGCTTCGCGGCGGTCTTTCCCCTCTGATGCGTCCTGATTGTCGTGGAGCGATTGTTCGTACTGGCGCTTGATGCGGCGTTGCAATTGGAGCACCACCGGACAAGTGGCGTCGATGATCTCTATATCGTTCTGGAGGGCTACTCTATAAGTCTCGGGAGGCTCTCCATGAGCGCGGAGCAGCACTTTGGCATGGTGGAGTTGGCGCAGCTGCTCGTGGTTGATGGTGATGAGTCCCATCTGGCGAAGCCGCTCACACTCCATGCCGTTGTGAACGATATCGCCAAGACAGTAGAGCTGGCCGCCCGACGCCAGCTCTTCCTCGGCTTTCTGAATGGCAGTGGTAACGCCGAAGCAGAATCCACTTCCGTTGTCAATCTCTATTTTCAGCATGATGAAATCATCGTTGTGACGGCACGAATGCGGGTACTATTGTGCTAGAGCGATTTGTAGTAAAGGTCGAGCAGCTCTTGAGCAGCGGCAAATGAGGTCTTGTCTCCAGCCAGGACGGTGCGCTCGGCCTCCTGAAGCTTCTGCTCGATGAGCGGATTGTGGTAGAACGAATTGCGCAGATGCTCGTTGATACTCTCGTACATCCAGTATTTCGACTGCTCGTTGCGGCGGTACTGGAAGTAACCGTTCGACTTCACGAAATCCATATACTCGTAGATCATGTCCCACACTTCTTTCACGCCTGTGCCGTAGAAGCCGCTATAGCAAAGCACCTTGGGCAGCCAGCCGCTCTCGGGCATGGGGAAGAAGTGCAAGGCATTGCGGAAGTTGGTGGCGGCCATGTGGCATTTGTCCACGTTGTTGCCGTCGCACTTGTTGATGACGATGCCGTCGCTGATCTCCATGATGCCTCGTTTGATGCCCTGCAACTCGTCGCCAGTACCTGCCAGCTGGATGAGCAGGAAGAAGTCGACCATCGAGTGGCAGGCCGGCTCGCTCTGTCCTACACCTACCGTCTCAACAAATATCTTGTCGAAGCCGGCGGCCTCGCAGAGGATGATGCTCTCGCGGGTCTTACGGGCCACGCCGCCCAGCGAGCCTGCCGTTGGTGAAGGACGGATGAAGGCCTCGCGCCGTTGCGAGAGTTTCTCCATGCGGGTCTTGTCGCCCAGGATACTGCCCTTCGAACGCTCTGAGCTGGGGTCGATGGCCAGCACGGCCAGTTTGCCGCCATGCACATCGAGCACATGGCATCCGAACTCATCGATAGACGTACTCTTGCCGGCGCCCGGCACACCGCTGATGCCCACACGGATGGAGTTGCCACTATAGGGCAGGCATTTCTCGATGACCTCTTGTGCCTTGGCATAATGGATGGGGTTGACACTCTCTACCAGCGTGACGGCTTGCGAGAGGATGGTAATGTCGCCTTTGACAATACCCTCGACGAGTTCGGCAGCCGACAACTCGCGGCGGCGGAAACGGCTGCGCTTCAGGTAGGGATTAATGATAGAGGGCTGTTCTACGCCGCTGTTCACGGTCAGGCCCTTGTATTCCTCACTATTTTCTGGGTGTTCCATAGAATTTATTTAGACTTTTATCAATTATCATTAGCTTTCAGCGATGATTGTCACAACTCGCCCCATCAAGCAAGCTTGTTAGCACTCGCCGCTCCAATCATTCTCAATTCTCAATCTTCAATTCTCAATCTTCCTCAGTCCACGTTGATGTTGATTACCACCTTGGCGTGGTCGGGATCGTTGGTAATCATCAGGATACGAGGTTTGGTGCGGGCCGATTTGATCTCGTCTTTAACGGTAATCTTCAGACGGCCTTCCTCGCCCGGAGCCAGATGGCGCTTGTTGAGTTGTAGTTGCAGGCCGACGGTGAACATCTGTACCTCCTGAATGTCGAGCATGTCCTTACCGACATTCTGGAGGATAAGTGTCACGGTCTTCTTTTTCTTCCCTTCCAGATGAATGTCGAGCGACTCAGACGAGAGCTGCAATTTGGGCGCATTGAGGCGTTGGAAGTCTGTCAGGTCGCTGAAGCCAGGCAAGAGTACGGCCGACACGCCTATCTCTTTGTTCTGTCCCACTTTGTCGCCGGGGAACATGCCCAGGTAGACCGTGGTCTGCGAGAGTCCGAAGTTGCGCAATTTCTTCGAGAGCAGCGTGATGATGGCTTCGCCCGAGTGGCCCGGGGCAATGCGGGTGGGAGAGATGTTGGCCTTCAGGTAGGCGGGCAGGTGCATGATGACAGGGGTGACCGTCTTCGTGGAATTGTTCATGATGTGAATCTTCTGCATGGGCATGTCGCCGCTGTTCACGTCGTCGAACTCGATCTCGTTCTTGTCGACCAGCACATCGCCCAACTTGTAGGGATACTCGCCCGAGAAATCGATAATCTTCTCGACCACAACACCCGTCATGGTCAGGTACATGGGTTCGTCGGAGGCGTTGCTGTAAATGGCAACCTGCTTGAAGAAATGGCCCAGCTGACGGGCGTCGTAGGTGGCCGAAACCGTAAACGACTCACCGCCCTCGACGGGTGTGCGCGGATAATCGACGGTGGTACATCCGCAACTGGTGCGCACGTCTTTGATGACAAGCTTGGAGCCGCCTTTGTTTTTCAACTCGAAATTCACGGTGGCGGGCTGGTTGTATACTACTTTTCCGCAATCGATGGTTTCGTTGTCGGTGGTAATCTTTTGGGCATTACCTGCCAGTGCCAGCACCGACAGGCATGTAAGTATGATAGTCTTTTTGTTCATAATCTGCATTTTTTTTATTCGACGACGATGGTATGTGCAGCCTCACGTGCTGTATACTCCGGAGCATAGGCACATTGAACGGTGCAGGTGCCTGTGGCATAAGTTCCCTGGCGGTCTACATAGTACTCCGTCTCTACCACATGCTTTCCTTTAGATAAACGGTCGAAATAGTAATTTGTTGTGTAGTCTTTCGGTGAACAGTAATATCCCCAATGATATCCGCTCAGTTGCTGAACGGGCTCCATGCAGGCTGCACGCTTGTCGATGAGCTGTACAAAGTCGTAGTCGCGCTCGGCCGTGATGGTGATGCGTATCTTGATCTTGTCGCCAACGGAGAGTGCCTTGCCGATGGGTTTCTGAGTGTCGGCCGCCAGCAGTTCTCGCTTCACGGTGATGCCTGCCGCCGCCGACTGGATCTCTGTCACGGGTTGCATGAATTGAGCATAGACGGCTCCCCACGATGTGCCGTCGGAGGTCTTTCTCACGGAGAGAGTCTTCAGGTTGTTGCCCGATGCCGAAGTCTTCACATATCCGAGTCCGGCTGTTGCCTTTGGCATGTCCATGGGCTTACCGTTGAGGGAAATCACACATGGCTCTTTCGTCTGAAGCATCTCCGTACGTCCGTTGAGGAAGGCGTAGACGGCGTCGACGCTGTTGAGCGGCGTGTCCCAAGCCTGAGTACGCTTGCTCTGTAGCAACCAGCGTTGCATCTCCTCGACCGTCTGCAGGTCGTTGGGCTCAATGGCTTTCAGGGCCTCGATGGCAGCCACCTCGGTGGGAATCTTATAGTCGCGCCAGCTGTAGTAGGCTTTTCTCGTGTCGAAGTAGCGGCCTTTCTCCTCTTGATAGACGGAGTATTGGCGGATGCTCTCCAGATACTCGGCTGCTTTCTGTTGCTTTCCGTTCTTGGCCAGGATAACAGCAGCCACCGCCTTTCCATAGATGGTGAACTCGTGTGTCTGTTTGGCCAGATGATCCACCAGATAGGTGCGGGCATCGGCGGTCTTTCCGCTGAGCTGGGTGTTGGCCAGGCTCCAGATGTAAAGCACGTCGACAGCCGTTTCGCTGGGACGCAGGTCTTTCATCTTATGCTCGCGTTCGAGCTTGCGCATCTGCTTCACCTCTTCCACCATTTCCTTACCTAGATATTGCATGGCCGATGAGAGCATCTGCGTGGTGCCCTGTTGCGACCCCGTCATCGCATTCAGACGGGTCAGCACTTTCACAACAGCCGTTGTCATATACAGGTTACCCGGCATGCCCGGCCACCAGCTCCAGCTTCCGTCGCCGTTCTGCAAGTCGCGCAGGTTCTGCAGATTCTTGTCCAACCGGTATTGCAGCGTGTTGTCGTCGAAGTAGTTGATGAGCTGGCGTTTCTGGTCAGCCTCACGGTCGGCATCCATCACCCATGGTGTTTCGTCGATGACTAGGGACTTCAGGTCCTGGTTCTTTTGCAGACTACTCATGAGCGATGTCTCCGTTCCCATCTCCTGCTGCCATTGCTCGATGGTGCCCTTGATGGTGGGATTCTGCTTCATGATGAAAGCTCCCAGGCTGTTGGCATAGAACGCCGTCGCCTGGCTGATGACATCCTTGTCGTTGCGGGCGGCTACCGAGGGTAGTGCCTGAATCATCAGCCATGCGGGATGGTTGGTATATTCGACGGTCAGCTTCGGCGTGTGGTCTTTCGAGCGGCTCTGCGGGAACAATTCCGTCAGGTCGATTTCTTTGAGTCCGGCTGTGTTTTGTGTGAAGGGCAGAGTGTTGACTACCATCTCCACATCGGGCAATACGGGCAGATAGTGCTGTTCGCCATCGCTGAAGGTCTTTCCCTCCACCGAGCATTTGGCGATGAGCAGGGCGGGCCATGTGGCTTTCGGCGCACAAACAAAAGTCACTGTGGTCGTAGAATTGACGTCGAGCGTCACAGGTTGTGTGCTCTGATCAATCACCTTGTTGGTTTCTGGGTCGATGAGCTGGAGGCGTGCCGTGCCGCTTACTGCCTGTTCTCCTGTGTTGAAGATACGGGCCGAGAGGGTAGCCTTGTCGCCTTGTCTGACGAAGCGTGGCATGTTGGGCTGAATCATCACGTCTTTCTTGGCTACCGCCTCGCCGTTGAGCATTCCATAGTTCATCTCCTTGTCGTGTCCCAGTCCCATGAATCTCCAGGTGGTGAGGCTCTCGGGCAGGGTGAATTTCACAGCCACATTGCCATCGGCATCAGTCGTCAGCGCCGGATAGAAGAAGGCAGTTTCGTTCAGGTTCTCACGCATCTGCTGCTCCTGTCCATTATTACCGGCGGCAGCGCTGCCAGCATCAGGCTCTGAAAAGGCGACGTCGGCCAGCATTTCTTCTGCGGCAACAGTTTCGGCCGCCATTTCTTTGGCTTGCATATCGAAAGAACCAATGGCTTTGGGAGCAGCAGAACGACTGGCCAACAGCCGTTTGCTACTATTGGCGCTGCCCAAGCTCATCGTCTTGAGTTCGTCGACAGCTCCGTACCAATACATGCTGAGTAACGAAGGGTCGATCCGATTGAAACTCAAGTCCAAGACTCTCATATAGCGCTGAGGCGCTGTTCCACTAAAATGACGACTGCCATAGTAGCCTTTTCGCCAATGGGCAGAAGGCAGGTTCTGATGGATGTTCGGACTGAAGTCCCATCCGTGAGAAAGAATATTGTCGAGCGACTTGTCATACATTGCTGCCAACAGCTGGGCCTTGGCGGGTGTGCCGTCGGGACGCGCAATATGTAGCGTCCACTCTTCTTTCTGTCCCGGTGTGAGGCGGTCGCGGAAGGTCTTCCATGTCAGGATGAGCCGTTTGTCGGGCAGGGGGCGCATGATTTGTGTCTGATGCTGATACATCTGTCCCTCCTTCACCCAGGCATAGGTGAGCAGCAGGCCGCTGCCGTACTCCTCGCGGTAGGTGAATTGTCGAGTCAGAATGGCATTGCTTTGGTCGATGACACCACTCTCCAGCACGCGTTTGCCCGAGATGATGGTGTAGAGGATATGTGTGTCTGTATCGCTCGAGCCCACCTGAATGGTGACGGGCTTGCCGTCGCGGGGGAACACAGAGGATGTCTGGTAGAACCAGTCGTGTGTCTCGATGCATGGACGCTTGTCAGCGAGACTGAACACCACAAAGGTCTGCTTCACGGTGTCGTTTTCACAAACCGCCTGTACCTCATGACGGCCGCTGCTCAACGGCAACTGGCTGATGTCAACAGGTTTGTTGGCCTCTGCGTCGTGCCATTCTCCACCATCTATCTGCCACTTGATCCGTCCTTCGATGACCGTTCCTGCCATGTTGTGCCGTGAGAAGGTAATGGTCTTGAGATCCTCGCGGAGCGACTTCTCGGGTACGTCGCAACTAATGGCAGTATTCTTGTTGCCTAATGGTAGCGTCATCTCACCCTCGTGCGACTCACCGGCCTGGTCGGTCACCTGTGCCCATGCTTTGATCTGATAGAACCTGGCCGTGTGGTCACGGTCTGCCAATGCGCTCTCCGGCAGCATCATGGGCATGGGGATGGTAAAGGCTCCGTCGGCATCGGTCACCGTCTCGCCCTCCAGCAGCTGTGCATTGGCATCGGAATCTCCTCCGAAACGCCACCACCAGAAAGCTTGCGAGCGGTCAACGCGATAAGTAACCTTTGCTCCCTGCACCGGAACTCCCGCATACGATTTGGCGTAGGCCTTCACCTTGACGGTGTCGCCGTGCTGGTAAGACTCCTTCACTTCTGGAAACTCTATTTGGAAAGTGGGGCGTTTGTATTCGTCGACCGTCAGGTGGGCATATCCGTTGCCCACATTGCTTTGAATGACGTAGGTGCCATTCAGTCCGTTCTGAGGCAGCACAAAGTCGGCAGAGGCCATTCCGAACTCGTCGGTAGTGACCTCTTTCTCCTCTACCACCTTATGGTTGGCATTGCGGAGTGTCAGGCGTATGTTCTTGTTGGGCATGGCTTTTGTGGTCAATCCGCGCTGATTGAGAAAAGCCAGGGCGGCTACATGCACGGTCTGTCCCGGACGGTAGATGCTACGGTCGGTATAGAGCGTGACATATTGTGTCTCGCGGGTGTTCTCGTAGAAGCTGAATTGGTTCCAGATGCCTGTTGAAGGCAGAAATTTGTCGGTTGTGGTATAGGCCCGTATATCTTCAGGGGCATTGTTGGTATAGGTGTAGACCACCTCGCCGTTAGGCCCGCATGTCAGCACCTCACTCTTTTTCTTCGTGTCGTAGCGCTGCGGGAACTTCAGCACCAGCGTGGCTCCGGCCACTGGCTGTCCGGTGGTTCCGCTCACGACGGCATAGCGTATCTTCTTCTCCGGCATTTCCTGTGAGAGCACATACAAGTCACTCACGTAGTAAAGGCAGCGCTGCGGTTGGATGTTCTTATTGTCGGTAGTAATCTCAATCATGTAAATGCCTACTGGCAGCCCCTTGATGAACATCGAGTCTTCCACCTCTTTATAAGAGGGGTGGTTCTTGTAGCTGTGTGTCTCAGTCTGTACCACGCGCTCTATGGCGGCTTTCAGTTTGGCATAATGATTGGCATTGCTGGGGTTCAGTTCCGTTGTAGCATCGAGTTTCAGCCTGCTGACGGTCATCTTCACTTCACCGATGTTTCTCACCATGTTGAACTCCAGTTTGCGTTGATGGTTGGGCAGGCTCACCATGTTGCCTAGCTGGGCAGAGAATGATGGCTGGGTGAGACTCATCTGGGCGTTGCGCAGTTGGTTCATGCGTTGCCATGAGCCCCATTTTGCCAGTGCGTTGTCGATGTAGCGCATGCGCTCTTCTGGGGTAGTCTCGCATTGTTCCATCATGCTGTATCGGACGATGGCCACCTCTCCACATTCTGGCAGGTCGCCATACTGCTCTGCCAGTGAGTCGAGTGAGGCCACGTAGGCCGATGCCTTCAGGTCGCGCTCCCATGGCTTGTGATTCTTTTTCAGTATCTCCAGTGCCGTGATGAGCGAGGCGGGCCGGTTGCCGTTCTTCTCGTAGTAGCTATGCAGCAGTTCCATATTACCCGCTTCGAAGCCGATGACGCTGAGCAAGTCGTTGTAGAAGATGCGGCTGTCTTTTCCCTCCACCACCAAAGGGGCATAGTCGAGGGCCTTGTGCTTGGCCAGCAACTCCGGCTGGGCCAGTGAGCGGACGAAATAGTCGGCACTAATGGCCTCATGGTCGTCGCCCAGTTCTTCGTAGCTCTTGTAGAGATGCCCCAGCACGGCGGCATATACCATCGAGAGCACAGGCTCGTCCTTTCTGGCATTCACCTCTGCCTCTCTGAGTCGGTTGACAGCCGGCAACAGCGAGTCTGGCGAAACAGCCATCAGCGATTTCGCCATGCGCAACTCTGCTTTCAGCAGTTGACCGTACGCCTTTTCCGAGCGAGCCTTCTCCATGATTTGCCCAAGCCATTGCTGCTCTGTTTTCGGCAGATCTTTCTCGAGTGCCTCATCGGCCTGCTTCCAAAGGGTGGTATAATTGTCGGCATTCATAGGGTTCGGTATCATGGTCATCACCATTATCAATAGTAAGACAAATAACTTTTTCATACGCGTTGATGCTATTATCCATGCAAAGGTACGAAAAATCTACAGAATACAAAAGTATTTTGTACTTTTGCAAGGAATATAAATACTTATTAGCATCAGAAGCCCCCTCCAAGCCCCCTCCAGCCCCAGCCCCCTCCAGCTCCCCCAAAGGGGGGAGGGTGCCTGCCGGCTTGAGAGCAATAGCCAAAGGTAATCACACCTCTCAACTCTCAGCTTTCAGTTCTCAACTTGTTAGGGGGAGTTTGGGAGTTTGGACAATACCTTTGCCTCTTGCGACTCTGCCTTGAACTGGCGTCAGCCCTACTCTCCCCCCTTTGGGGGAGCTGGAGGGGGCTGGAGCTGGAGGGGGCTCCTTCTCACTTAACGGTGATCCACACCGACTCGCCGCGTTCTTTCGCCTCCACGATGAGTTGTTTCAGGCGGCGCAGGCAGGTGCGCGAGTTGAGCACCATGCCCTTCCGGCGGTTCTCGCCCACGAGGATGCAGCCCTGGGTGTCCTCCACGGTGTTGCCCGCATGGATGCGGATGCCCTTGAAGCCCGGCACACCAAGCAGGATGGGCAGCCATTGCCGGAACTTCGGACTCCAGGAGATGACCACCGCATAGTGGCCTTCGGGAATGGCAAAGGGCTTCAGCGCGGCCATCCTCTCGGGTGAGCTCATCACCTCGTCTTCCGGGGTTTTCGTCTTCTGCTCCAGCACGGGAGGTTCCAGCGTGTCGCAAAGGAGGGCCATGCCCTCCCCGGACAAACGCTCATCCTCTACCTTCTTGCGGATGAAGAGCCTGCCAATGGTGTAGCCTTTCCGCTTGGCTATTCTTGTCAAAACAAGTTCCATTTCCTTACTCCTTTTTTGTTTCCATCTCTCCATATCCACTCATATTAGGTTTGGTGCAACAATGTGACAATGTGACGTTTTGCTGTTCTGTCTCTCCGTTACCACTCAATGTAGGCTGGGTGCAACAATGCAACAATGTGACGTTTTGCTGTTCAGCCTCTCCGTTACCACTCAATGTAGGCTGGGTGCAACAATGCAACAATGTGACGTTTTGCTGTTCTGCCTCTCCGTTACCACTCAATGTAGGCTGGGTGCAACAATGTGACAATGTGACGTTTTCCGTCTTTCCTGAGTCGGCAGTCAGCATCTTCCTCCAATGCTTGCTGTCAATCTTCTCAATCCAGCCGTCACGAGTCCAGCGCAGGATAATGGTACGCAGGCCGGAGCCTCCGCAGAAGCCTTGTTTCAGCGCGAACAGGTGCTCCTTGGTGAAGGTGGTGGGCAGCCGGTCGAACACCGAGTGGTTGACGGTGTAGCGCTCTTCCTGTGCGCTTGCATACGCCTTCTGCAGTTCGTTGCCAAAGGCCTTCATCTGCTCGTCCAGACAGTATTGCGCCATCATCACGGCAAACTCCTGGCACGTCTTGGTCTCGTGCTCCTTACCGCTCAGCAGATGGAACACCACCCCGCAGCGGAAGCCTATCACCGCAGAGCGCTTGCGGAAGGTGTCCTTCACCAGGTCGATTTCCTTCGAGGCCTCCTGGCGTTTCTCTTCCACCCACACCTCTATGGCTTTGCGCAGCCGGGGCGTGTCCACAAAGCCGCTACTGCCTCTGAGCGTCGTCACAGCCTGCTGGATGGTGTCCACGTCCTTGTCAGAGCGTCGGGTGTATTTGGGCATCTTCGAGAAACTGGCGTCGGGCATCTCTGCCACCAGCACACGGCTCGACAGTCCGTTCTCGATGTTCTCCTTCTTGAAGCACTTGTGCAGGGCTCCGTTCGTCGAGAGCATCGTCCAGTTGTAGGCCACGTTCACCATACCGCTCTCAGCCATGTCGGAGTTGTAGTCCTGACCCCACTCGCCATTGTCGAAGCTCAGGCGGTAGATGTCATACTTCGACGACCACGAGCCGGCACCATTGGTTTTGCGCAGCGTGTCCAGCTCCTCGCAGAAAGAGTAGAGGCAATGGCCCAGCGAGTTCTTGAGGCGCTTCAGCAGCGTTGAGCACGAGATGGTCACGGGTACCATACGGATGAGCACTTTCGGGTCGTCAGGGGCCTTCTCGTTAGCCTTACGCCCCTTCTTGCGCTCCTTCCACTCCTCTTCCACCAGACGAGCCTTGGCGTCCTCAGCCTCCATCTGCCGCTTCCAGATGTCGATGACACTCTTGCAGACGCTCTTGCCCGAAGCCTGCTCACCGCGGATAATCGACATCAGGCCAAGCCGCTGGCGCATCCCGTCGCAGTATTCCACCTCCACCTCGTCGGCATAGGCGGCGGCAATGGGCATCACCGCACAGAGCACGGGCATCTGCATCGACGGGGGCACTCCCACCAGACTCTCCTTCAGTCCTTTGGGCAGTCGGCGGTATATCGCCATAGGCACTTCTGCGGGCTTGCTTACGGCACTTTCCGAAGGAATCTCCGCCTGCTCTGCCTGCTGTCTCTGCCGGCTGATTTCAGCCACGATGCTGTCTATCAGCCGCGAGCCCTTGGTAGGCTCCTTACAAGCCGAGTGGACGATGGCGCGCATCTCCTGCTCAGAGAGTCCGAACCGTGGCATCACCTGCAGCAGCCAAGCCTCGTTGTTGTCGCAGACAGACCGCAGGCTGGTAGCCAGACTGTGCAGCCGGTTGTTGCGCTCACCTTGTTGCGGCTCACCATCATGGCGGCGCCAGTACTCGGCAATGATGTCGGCATAGGGAATGCCCTTGAACTTGTCGGGGAAGGCATGTTCTCCTTCCTGACTGAGGCCGTAGGAACCTGCCTGAGCCGTCGGGTTGTCCTTGCCGGCATTAAGCTCAGCCTCGGCAGCCTCCGCACCGGCATACTGGCGTCCGTCAGCTGTTCTGCCGTCAATGGTCAGTCCGCGGTCGGTATAGGCCTTGCGGCGACGTGCCACCTCCTCGTTGCTGAGCTGTTCGTACCAGCCCTCGCTGCGGTAGATCTCATGGCTGGCTGGCGACACATAGATGAAACGCTCGGGTGTGAAGCAGCTGGTGTCGCACGCCACTCCCAGCGCCTTACAATAGGCACGCTGGGCCTCGGCCACGGTCATGCCCAAGGGCAGCCGGATGTCGATGTGCAGCTTGTGGCGAGCCGAGTGGTCCATGTGCAGCAGCATGTCCTGCCACGTGCCGCCAGGCTCCGCGTTGAGCTCCCTGGCGCGCGCTATGGCCCTGTCCACCTCGTCCTTGTCGTCGATGTCGATGCATGTCTGCCAGGTGAACGACTCCGCGTCGATGTGCTCACGGTCGCGATAGTTGTCGCGGAACCTCGTGTAGTGGGGACTGCGGAAGGGCAGCATGCCTTTCAGCCGTCTCTGTGTGTCCTCGTCTGCGGTGGCGTTGATGCGCACGACCAGCTGTTCCAGCCTGTCCTCATGCGTCAGCGAGTCGTAGTCAGGTAGGGGGCATTCCTGGATGAATGCCCTCGTCTGCTTGTCCGACCTGCGTGGATTGATGGCGATAGTCCTTACTCCCATATCGTGTCCTCCCGTCTGGTCTTCAGGTAACTCAGAATCTCGTCGGCCTCCTCCTGATAGAGGCTCTTGATGAGTGTCAGCCCCAGTTTCTTGGGGTATTTGAACACCATGTAGATGAACTCAGTCTGCTTGCGCCTGCGCCCGTTGCTGCTGGGAGGATATTGCGGACGGGTCATCTTCACCACCCCGTGTACAGTCTCGTAGAGCACATCGTGCTTCGGACCGTTCTCACCATCTCTGTAGCGCTTCACGCGGGTGTGGCCGTCGGCATCCACCTCCACGCCAGCCCTGTAGCGCACGCGCCCACCGTCAGTCACTTGCTTGTCTTTCTCCCACGGACACGGACAGACAATGATGTCGCCGTTCATGGTGAAGTTGGCACAAGCATCCATTTTTACATCCTGCGTCAGCAGGTTCTTCTCTTGTTTCTTGATAGTACTCATTTTACCGTTGTTGTTTGCTGGAAGAAGTTTCAGAAATCCGATGGCCATCTGTTCGCGAAAAACTTCCTACGCCTCAACTCAGGTTAATAAAAATTGATTATTTACTTAATTTCACGATGTCGGTACAGAGAATTTCCTGAAACACCTGCCCCTGATACTCGTGGGTGGAGAAGCGGAGCGTGGCTGCCACCACATCGCCCTCGTAGAATCTGCACCCCGCCAGATTGCCCAGCATTGAGCACGCATATTCGTTCTCATACTTCGAGCCGCCCAGCTCGCGCAACACGATGTTGCACTTGCTGATCTGACCCGACTCGCTCTTCTGACTTTGTACGCTGAAGGCCTCGCCCTGGCGTACCACTCTTAAGATCTTTGTTTCCATTTTCTTCTTTGCTTGCCAACGCCTTTAGTGGTCGATTGACAATGCAAAGTTACGAATAAAAAAATCCCAACTCGGAGAAAAATCCGAGTTGGGAATACAATGGGGAAAACGGGGAAAATGGGGAATGCCCGTCAGCGGCAACCAGCCTAAACGGCATCATTCTTCAGCAGTTCCATCAGGCGTACCGCCACCTTTACCTGCTTCATCGAGTATTCGTCGGCGGTATTCTGGTATTGGTGCCAAAGCTCCACATTGGGTGGCAGCTGATGCAGGCAGACCTTCTTCACGCTCTCTTGCTTATAGTTCACCCGCAGCTGGTCAAGGCCCAGATTCGTCAGCGTGCGTTGGAAGTCGGCAGGCTTCACGGGAAAGCCGCACAACGAGGTCAGCACCGTCTTTACCGCATACCACTGGCCATACTCCTTCATGAGGAAACCGCCATCGGCGTCTCTCTCTTCCATCAGCTGTCTGACGGCCCGGCTCACCTCCTCGTCGGTTCGCGTCTGAGCCCCTTTAGGGCGGCTCTCAGCCTCGTAATAGTTCACGGTGGCACCACTCTCCACCACCACATTCATCTGCCCCACACGGGCGTTCTGCAGCAGGCTCTGCATCATTTTCTCTTTCATCTCGTCGGTCATCGTCTCAGGCAGTTTTCAGGGTTTCGACATGGATGTATAATAACCGGCTTTGAAGCTCTCGCCGACGTTTATCTGGCCTACATCGGGAGGGGCACCCGGGGCGAAGCTCATGGCCGTCTGCGCGGCAGGCTGGCTGACGTACACCGTCTGCTGAACCGCCTGGGCGCGCGCCTTCTCCACCTCCAGGGCATGCTGCTCGCGCTCCTCGCGCAGGCGTTCCTCTTTGAAATAGGCCATCAGCGGCCGGCTCACCTTGTCCCACCACGGCTGGTTGCCCAGAGCCACCGCAGTTCCCTCGTAGGCCTGTCGCCCCGCGCTGAGACCATAGGCCTCGGTGTAAAGTTTGATGCGCTCCACAATGTCCTCCGGGTTCACGCTGTAACCCCTGCTCGTGCTGTTCGTAACGCTGCTCTCCTCCATCATTCAGTTGCTGCTCTGCTCTCGTGTTTAAAGGTTCACCTTCCCAGTTTTCTTCTTGTCCTTTTTGTTCTGCCCGCTCCATGGCCCGGCAGAAATAATTCATTACTTCGTCACTATCCATACATACTACCAGCGGCAGCTCCATCCGGGGAGCACCCATTAGCGCCGTGACCATGGCACCAACTCTTGCTTCGAGCAACCTCTCTAAACCGTCGCTCCTACGCTTGGTAGCGTTCAACAAATTTGTATTTTTCATATTTGTTAAAAAATTGAGCGACCCGCCGTTGAAAGCGAATCGCCCTACAAAGGTACTAAATTTTATGCACCAAAAAAAGGCTGCATGAAAGTTTTTTCTAAAAAAAATTCCCAAACCGCACAGATGCCGCCAAGTGTGCAAAAATGGGCCTCGGCCTCTTACCTCATCACCACCTTCACGGCCTTCTGTCCGATTTTCACGATGGCCACCGAGCCAGTGTTGAGCGTGGTGCTGATGGTGGCCTGGCCGCCGCTTATCGTGCCTGAGCCCAGCAGCTTGCCCTCGGCAGAATAGACCGTCACCGCCTGTCCGTCCAGTTCGCCCTTCACGGTTATTAAGCCGTTGTTGGCGGAAATGAGCACGGGCACGCTCTCCTTAACGGCTTTGGCAGAAGTGGGCGTAGTAACCGTAAATTCGGCCTCCGTCCATACTAAAGTAGCTGTAGCCACATCCGAGTTCTCATAGCCCGACTTGGTGGCATATACGCTAATATTATAAGTGGCAGAAAGGTTCACTTCTTTGTCGTATCCTTTCTTGATGTCCGTGTCTTTAATCTCATAGACATACTCCACGCCCTCAGTCTCGCACGAGAACGTCAGCTCCTTGTTGGCATAGCTGATGGTCGGCGTGGCGCATTTAGGAATTTCACCTCCCTCTATCGCCTTGATAGTGCCAAACTCGCTCCAAGGTGCCGTCGTCTTATAGTCGTTGATGGCGCTGGCAGGGACGTAAAGGGTAGCGTATTGGGGGTAGGTATTCTCAAAAGCATCCGTGTTTGTTGAAGGCACCTTCTCGGCGTAGCAATAGACTTCCTCCAGCTTGCTGCAGCTAGAAAACGCTTTAGAGCCAATGTCCCTCACACTGTTGGGGATAGTTATAGAGGTGAGGCTGGTGCAGTGCGCGAACGCTTCGCTTCCGATGCTTTTCACGCTGTTGGGGAGGGTGATGGAAGTGAGGCTGGTACAACCTTCGAACGCAAGTTTTCCAATGCTCGTTACACTATTGGGGATGACAATGGAGGCGAGGGCCGAGCAGCCATAGAACGCATAGTTACCGATGCTCGTCACGCTGTTAGGGATGGTGATGGAGGCGAGGGCCGAGCAGCCATAGAACGCATAGTTACCGATGCTCGTCACGCTGTTGGGGAGGGGGATGGAGGTGAGGGCAATACATTTATAGAACGCATTGTTCCCGATGCTCGTCACACTGTTGGGGAGGGTGACGGAGGTGAGGCCGGAGCAGTACTCGAACGCACCGTATCCGATGCTTGTCACGCTGTTGGGGATGGTGATGGAGGTGAGGGCGGTGCAGCTCTGGAATGTATAATTTTCAATGCTCGTCACACTGTTGGGGATGGTGATGGAGGTGAGGGCATAGCAATTATTGAACGCAGAACCTCCGATGCTCGTCACGCTGTTGGGGATGGTGATGGAAGTGAGGCCTTTGCAGCCAGAGAACGCAGAGCCTCCAATGCTTGTCACACTGTTGGGGATGGTGATGGAGGTGAGGCCAATGCACCTCCAGAACGCTTGGTCTCCGATGCTTGTCACGCTGTTGGGGATGGTGATGGAAGTGAGGCCGGAGCAGTTATAGAACGCATATTGCCCGATGCTCTCAACTGGGTACTCCACTCCCTCGTAGGTTACTTTTTCGGGGATAACCACTTCTCCAGAATAGGCGTCTTTATTGTAATCGCCATCGTCTTTGTAAGTCACTTCTGCCGCCTTGCCCTTAATCAGATTGTAATAAATCCCGTCAATCTCGGCATCATAGGCGAATGTGTCGGTGCTCATCATGCTGAGTAGCAGGGTTAGCAGTAATGTAGCGAAGCTGTTTTTATTCATATGAAGATGCTTTTAATAGGTTTTTTATCGTAGTGATATGCAAAGATACAAAATATTACGGAAAAACGGGCTGGGAAACGGCATTTTTTTACGCAAAAATGGCCTTTAGGAAGAGACGGGCTCCTCCGTCAGGGACATTGTCACCCCAAGCAGGTAGCTGTCAACCCGTTCAGTTACAGAGACTTACAACATCTTTAGACCGTCTGGCTGCTGTCAACCGAAATCAGAAAAACAAAAAATGTCACATTGTCACATTGTTGCAGTTAGGCGTAGAATAAGGAGCCCCGACGGAGTCGGGCGGTTCAAGGTTCAAGGTTCAAATGCGCTGTCGCGCGTTCAAGGTGAGAACCACCCCTGCCCCTCCTTAGGAAGGAGGGGAGTTCAGAGCTGCTTGAGTCCACTTTTATTATGCATTATGCATTATTAATTATGCATTAATATCATAATAATAATAGTAATAATAATATAATTAATAATTATTAATATAATATATTAATATATGTTAATTTCTATTTTGGTATTACCCCTGTCCGTCCTTCCGTGCGGGCGGACACAATATTACGCGCGGATGCAACAATGTGACAATGTGACAAAATTCAAAAACCGTCATTCAAGGTGTGCGGAATGATGATGAGCCGACGTAGAGTAACTCTCTGAGCGTCTGGAGTTTCCCTCCACGCCGACGGAGCGCGCGTTTACATTTGTTAACATGAAATTGCCCCGAAATTAACACTTTTTCACAGCGTACAGAAGCCCCAAATTTGGTAGTTTGAAGAATTTTTTGTACCTTTGTAGTATGAGAGATGCGAGCTGATGGGCCCTCAGAGCGCACTCCCGAGAGACGAAGAACACTACTACTAACTACTAAAAATGTTAAACCGCCTATGTTACGTTACAGACTTTACCAAGACAATCGCCGCAACGCCGCCAACCCCGGCGCCTGGTATGCCCGACCCGCCGTATCGCAGACCTACGACCTCGACGACCTGGCTGAGCATATGGCCCAGCACGACACTCCCTTCTCGAAGGGCGTCATCTATGGAGTATTGACCGACATGGTGAACTGCATCCAGGAGCTCACCCTCGACGGCATCGCCGTGAAGATTCCCGACCTCGCCATCTTCTCCGTCGGCTTCAAGTCCTCGAGTTCAGAGACCGTGAAGGACTTCAACGCGGCCGAGAACATCAAGGCCTACAAGCTCCGCGCCCGTGCCACCGGCCAGTACAAGCCCCAGCTGCTCAAGCAGAAGGTGAAGATCAAGCAGTACGATGAGTACAAGGTCTCGACCAGCGACGAGCAAACTGAGCCGAGCGAACCGTAAGGCCAGTTAACAGTTAACAGTGAAGAGTGAAGAGAGAACCCCCTTGCTCGAAGCTGTTAACTGTTCCCTCTCAAGCCAGAGTGCTCAAACCGGCAGGCACCCTCCCCCCCTTGGGGGAGCTGGAGGGGGCTCTCCCTCCCCCTCGGGGGAGCCGGAGAGGGGTTCTTAACTGTTAACTATTAACTATTAACTTTTCACTATGAATAAAGAAACTTGGAAGTTGATTCTTCAAATCATCGTGAGCGTCATCACCGCTATTGCCACCACGCTGGGAGTGAGCTCGTGCTACTAGCTCCCACTAATTCATA